>Ga0116185_1003260_pt1 | contig 14155 bp, 14 predicted proteins | sample AD_JPNNA7_MetaG_FD_89754 | JGI IMG/M metagenome (GOLD analysis project Ga0116185, IMG submission 89754) | Active sludge microbial communities of municipal wastewater-treating anaerobic digesters from Japan - AD_JPNNA7_MetaG | ecosystem: Engineered > Bioreactor > Anaerobic > Digestate | place... | reverse complement strand
GCCACCCAGATGCTCGAGTCCATGATCTCGAACACCCGGCCGACGCGGGCCGAGGCCACCGACGTCGCGAACGCCGTGTTCGACGGAACGGATGCGGTCATGCTCTCTGAAGAGACCGCCATCGGGAGCTACCCGGCCGAGGCCTGCGGCATGCTTTCGAAGATCGCGCAGGCTGCAGAGGCAAAGAGGGCCGCCGTCCCTTCGGGCATGATCGTGCCCGAAACCATCATCCGCTCGGTCGAGACTGCGAGCCGCTCGGTAGAGGATGTCCTGTCTCTGGACGTGGTGAGGTCGATCGGTTCCCTCGGCATCAACTCGGTGGTCGTACCCACGCGGGGCGGCAGCACTGCGAGAATGATATCGAGGTTCAAGAGCAATGCCTGGATCATTGCCCTGTGCAGGGATGAGCAGGCCCTCAAACATCTGTGCCTCTCCTATGGGGTCCATCCCCTCCTCAAGGGAGACATCTCGTCGGACGAGGCCATTGTCTCCTCCCTCCGGGGCAAAGGCCTCATAAGCAGCAGGGAGTCCGTGATCCTGGTGAGGCAGGACCCGTGCGGGGGCCTCGGGAGCGCACACACCCTCAGGGTGATAACCCCCGGGCCCTCCGGATGAGCCGTATTTTCCTTTGAAATACCGGCTGTTTTTCTGTATATACATGTGGGGAAATGGAATGCTTCAAGGGCTTGTGCATAGAGGAGAGCTGCCATGTCTGATGGATTGGATATACTCATTATCGATGATGAGGTGAACGTCTGCGATGTCCTTTCCTCGCAGATCGAGAAGTTCTATACCTGGGGAGACGTCACGACGAGCACGGACGTGGATAAGGCGATTTCCTACTGCCTGAGCCGGCCGGGCAGCGTCATGATCTTCGTTCTCGACGTCTTCGTCGGCCCGAGCAACGGGTTTACCTTCCTCGATGCGATTTCGGAGAAATATCCCAATGCCTGTCACGACACGATCATGATAACGGGCAACGCCAACGACGATGTCGTGGACATGTGCGTGGCCTCGGGCGTGAACCATCTCCTCGAGAAGCCGATCAAGCCGTATGCCCTGCAGCTTGCCATCCGGTCGATCGTCTCGAAGTACATCAAGTTCGCCAAGCTGCTCCTCAATAACCCCGAGTTCGCCGGGAGCATCGATAGGATCTGACAGGACCGGGGATGCCTCGTGGGCGTTTCGCTTCCCTGGAATTCTTTACTGCGAGGTTTCCTGTCCGCAGATCTGCTGCCAGAGGTCGTAGTCCGATACCCTGGTGATGATCACGGCCATCTCCCTCAATCTGGAGTCAAAGCGGACCACATCGCCCCAGAGGGTGATGAGGGGTTTCGAGATCTTCACCCTGATGGACCGGCCTACGAGGGTGTGGGCCTGTGAAGGGGAGAACCGGTTCTCCGGATCGGCGGGAAGCGCCGCGAACTTCAGACAGAAGCCGCTCCAGCTGATGTCTTTCGTCTCGGCCATGAGCCTGATGCCCCTGTCCCTCCTGACCGATGACGATGCCGTTTGCGCGGGGGCCTCGATGTGGATGCTGACCATGGCCTTGATTTTTTTCTGCCTTCGCGGGTATTCCCTCTCGATCGGCTCCATGCTCCCACCCCCTCGATGGTCTTTTTCTCATTATACCCTGTTTTCGGAAATTTACAATTTTATGCTTCGGGCTAACATGAGCTTGAATGCCTTTGTTTTTTGTGGGTAAATAAATGCACATGTGATAAGGAGCATTCCATGGAAGCAATGATAGCAATAACCATCTTCATCGTTCTCTTCGGAATGATCTGGTATCTCTCGAAGAGGTCGCAGGGAAAGGATGATGAATCCCTTCTGCACAACATCAGGAGATCGGCAGAGGGCGGGGACCCGATCGCGCAGTTCAAGCTCGCGACCATGTATTACGAGGGCAGGGGGGTATCCCGCGACGATACAGAGGCCGCCATGTGGTACCTCAGGGCTGCCCAGCAGGAGCACGTCGAAGCGCAGTTCGTGCTCGGGGTCATGTACGAGAAGGGCGAGGGCGTCGAGAGGAACGACGACAAAGCCTACAAATGGATATCCCTCGCCGCCCGCCAGGGGCATGCCCGGGCAAGGACAGTGCTCGAATCCGAAAAGTGGATCGACTACCAGGAATCGATCCAGGGAAGCGCGATAAAGCAGGAAGATCCTGAGAAAATCCAGGAAGTGAGCCCGGAGCAGATAGCGGAATACATCCGCAAGGCGGATCAGGGGGACGTCGACGCCCAGTACAACCTCGGGATCATCTACTACCACGGGGAAGGGGTGGCCAGGAACTTTGAGGAGGCATTGTCGTGGTTCCACAAGGCTGCCGAGCAGAACGATGCCGATGCCCAGTACAACCTGGGATTCATGTACGGCAGGGGGGAAGGCATCGAAAAAAGCCATGCACAGTCCGTTGCCTGGTTCAAGAGGGCTGCCGAACAGGGGCACAGAGGCGCTCAGGAAATCCTCGAAAAGATGGTGAGGAGATCCCAGCCTTAAAGACGACACCTGAAGAAGCTCATCCTGACAAGAGAAGTCTCTCCGGAGCGGAGGCCGCCTCCATCTGATTATGGGAAAGACCGCGAAAAAATTCTATGCCGTGCTCAGGGGCCGCAGGCCCGGGATATATGACGCCTGGTCAGGTCCGGGAGGCGCTCAGGAGCAGGTCGAGGCGTTCCCGGGCGCCCTCTACAAGGGATTCGCGACCCGGGAGGATGCCTGTGAATATGCGGAATCGTCAGGCTTCCGCAGCCTCCCGGACTATACCCGAGGAGAGCGGACCGGTGGGACGGAGCCGCGGGCGGGTGAAGAACGGAGCGTCCCTGCTCCCGAGAGCGGCATCGTGATCTATGCCGACGGCGGAAGCATCAACAATCCCGGCCCGGGCGGCTATGGGGTCGTCATCCTGGAGAACGGATCGCGGAGGGAGCTCTCGGGCGGTTACCGCTGCACCACGAACAACCGCATGGAGCTCATGGCCTGCATCGAGGGTTTGAAGTCCCTCGGAGAAGGTCCGGTGAGGTCCGTCACGATCTATACCGATTCACGCTATGTGGCGGAAGGGATCAACAAGGGCTGGGCCAGGAGATGGAGGAACAACAGCTGGATGAGGGATGCGAAGCACCGTGCGGAGAACATCGATCTCTGGTCGGTGCTCCTCGACCTGTGCGACAGATACAGGCCCCGTTTTGTCTGGCTCAAGGGACATTCCGGGATCAGGGAGAACGAACGGTGCGATTTTCTGGCGAAGCAGGCGGCGAAGAAGCCGGACCTCCCGCCTGATCTTGCCTACGAAAAGGGCGAAACAGCGCTTACCCAGCCATCTCTTTTCTGAGATCCTGGGATTGGTGCTTCCTCTTCATGACAGCCCGGTATTTCTCGGTCTCTTTCGGCGCCGTCCTCTGATTCAGGGCAGCGCTGATCGGGACCACCCGGGCCTTTCCTTCGGCCGCACGCGCTTCGGCAGCAAGGACACGTGCAGGGAAGAATCTGCTGTCTTCGCTGCGGGCGGCCTTGCGGGCAGGAGGTATGGCTCTCTGGCCCCGCCTCTTCAGGCTTGAGAGCCCGAGGAGGCCGAGCCCGACGACGAGCATGGTTCCGGGTACCGGCATGGGCGTGCCGGGCTCTTCACTCCGGCAGATGCGTTCGTCTGACATGAGGCCAAGAGAACCGGTTGCTTCGATACCCGATGCGGTTACGCACAGGGTCGAAGGGTCCATGTACCAGTTTTGAACTCCGCCTTCACCTGAACTCCCGGAGAAGAGGCCGGCGGCGACTGGATTCAGCATCATACTGCCGGACCCGATTGTCCGGGTTCCGAACCCGTCGATGCCGGCAGGGACGCTGCAGTCGATCGCCTGCACAAATCCGTTGCCGGGAGCAGAGGCTCCCGGAGTGTTTCCGATAATGCCCGTGTCGATAGGCAAGGCAAAGGCCCCGGGCGCAAAAAGGGCAACAAAAGATGCAATAATCGCATAGGCCCGTACGATTATCCTTTTCACTCTATGAGTTCCTCCTCGAGTAGATCACCTTTCACGGAACTCCAAGACTATCGGTATCGATCATCTTTCCTTGCTGTATGGTGAAGTATTTCCCGTTTCAGGAGGGAACATCTAAAATTAAATCAATTGCTTTGTCAATTAAATAATTGAATACATTAGATTGTGCATGACAAGGTGAGGGAGATAAACAGGGGAGGCGCTCCAGGACACGCAAACAGCCATGGCATTGTTCCCGGACAACGAGACAGACGCTCCTCCACACTCAGCGTGCCGAATCCGGCAGATCATGAACGGCCCGACAGGTGAGGAGGCGTCAACGTCCGACGATCGTCAGTCAGCACACATTTTCTGCCACAGCTCGTCGTTCGTGGTGCCCGTTACGGCCAGACCGGCCTCTCCCTTTGCCTGGTTGATCCTCACGAGGGTGCCGTTCACCGTGAGGGAGTGGGAGGGAAACATGATCTTGATATGGGCGCCGACATATTCATTCAGCTGCGATTGTTTTATGAGCTTGAATATGGTCGGGGCGACTAGGCACATGCCCCCGATGCTGATGTCTTTTGCATAACCCCGGCCGCTCAGGTATACGCCCATCTTGAGCAGGGCGACGATCTTGACCGGTTTGCGCTTGTGCCTTCTCTTCTCCTGAAAATCGCTTTCTCCTGCCATGGTAACCGGACCGCCCCCTTTCTCATCATCGGGCAGACCACGAATCGACCCGAATGTAAGATCACTTAAAAGTACTTAAAGAATATAAATAACCTATAAACTACCTTCTGTTCCATTGCAAGAATGAAGGGTCCGCAAGGTCATTCGAAGATAGGCAGAATGAGCTGGCTTCCTTTTCCCGGTTTGTCCCGGGGAGACTCGAAGTTCGATACGGTGATCCCGAGCAGCCTCACCTTCCTCGACCCCGCCTCGGTTTCCTTGAGCAGGTATGCGGCCTGCCTCGCGATCTCGTCCGCCTGATCGAGCATGTCCTCGAGGGTAATGCTGCGTGTGATCCCCTGGAAATCGGAAAACTTGAGTTTCAGGGTAACGGTCTTTCCCCTGAGGCGCCTTTCCCGGAGCATCTCTCCGACATCCTGCGCCAGCATCGTGAGAATCGAGAGCATCAGCTCGACATCGTCGATGTCCTCCTCGAGCGTGACCTCTCTGCCCAGGGATTTTCTGATCCTCGCCCTCACGACCGGCCGCTCGTCTATGCCGTGGGCAATGCCGTGGAAGAAGGAGCCGGCCTTTCCGAAGAGCCGGATGAGCTCGTCCTGCGGGAACCTCCGCAAGTCTGCCCCGGTTTCGATCCCGAGCGAGCGCATCCTCTGCTCGGTGACCTTGCCCACGCCGAAGAACTTCCCGATGGGGAGTCCGTCGATGAATGCCCGGGCCTTCCCGGGGGTTACCACCGTGAGCCCGTCAGGCTTGCGGAAATCCGAGGCGGCCTTGGCGAGGAACTTGTTGTACGAAACGCCGGCCGAGGCAGTGAGCCTGGTTTTCGAGCGGATCTCTTCGCGGATCAGGCGGGCGATCTCGGTTGCGGACCCGATCCCCTTGCTGTTCTGCGTCACATCAAGGAACGCCTCGTCGAGGGAGAGGGGCTCGATCACGACGGTGTATCCGCGGAAGATCTCCATGACCTGCTCCGAGACCTCGCGATACCTGTCGAACCTGGGCGGAAGGAACACGGCATGGGGGCAGAGCCTGCTTGCACGGGATGACGGCATGGCAGAGTGGATGCCGAACTTCCTCGCTTCGTACGAGCAGGCCGCGACAACGCCCCGCCTGTGGGGATCTCCTCCCACGATGACCGGCCTGCCCTTGAGATCGGGGTTGTCCCGCTGCTCCACGGATGCATAGAAGGCATCCATGTCGATATGGATGATCTTGCGCCATTCCTGCATGCTGATCCCCTCGGAGGGATGAAAATTGCCGGCCTGCGCTTATTCTCCGGGTCCTGACGTTTCTCCCCGCAGGGCTTTCCTGATCCTGAGCTTGGCATCGATGAGCTGGGAGTGATCGAGGCGCAGCAGATCGGCCAGGTTGTGGACGAGGTAGTCCTCGTACTTGTCGAGCCTGCCGTCGCTGAACACGACCTTCCAGATCATCTCGATGATCCTGACCTTTTCCTCCTCGGAATAGTACTGGTTGATGATGCTGGCGAACTGCCAGAGGTCGATGCTCTCCCTCACCTCCTGCCCGGCTGCCTCTATGACGGAGTCGATCTCCGAGGGTCCGAGCCCGTAATCGTTTCTGAGGATCGAGACGATCAGCTGCCTCTCGTCTTCACTGAACTCGCCGTCGATGTGAGCCATCTCGAGGAGGAGAGCACAGGCTGCCACAAGGGCGCTCCTGTGCCTGCTCTTTTCGTCACCTGCCGCCCCGCCCTGGTCCTGAACGCCCAGGAGCCGTTTTATGAGATCGATCATGGCAAATCCCCTTAGATTGCTGGAGATAGGATAATCATGCCTGGAGAACAGGTGTCAAATGGATTCGTGAGGCTGTGATCGGAAACCCGGCTCGCGGGGGTGAGCCGGGTTGCGCACCATGTCGTTTTCAGGCCCCGAGGAGGAGCGCGGCGATGGTCGAGGTGATGTCGTCCGTGAGGGCGCTTGAGACGGACATGCCGTCGACAGAATAAACGCTGTCGCCGATGAAGAGCCCCCTCGTCCAGGAGCCGTAGGACCAGAGGTCATACCCCTTGCAGGAGGGCGAGGGTATCCTGCCGAGGAAGGAGAAGCCGCTTTGAGGGCTCACGCGGTAGACGTAGAGGCCGGTGAAGGTGTGCGTGCCGTAGCTGTAGGGATGCTCGGGCGTGCCCTGGTGCTCGCAGAGGTACACCGGTATGGCGAGCAGCCCCTTTTCGCTCCAGTAGGTGAAGGCCCTGTAGTTGCTCAACGCTTCCGAGTCGGTGCCCCGGTCCCCGATGCCTTCCGCATGCAGGAGCTTCGGGCTGTCGAACGTGCCGATGCCGAAGATGGAGAGCCTGAGGCCCTGGTACCAGGTCGTACCGCTCGAGGTCACCGCATCCTTGCCGATGGCCAGGATGCAGTCGTCTCCGAGGGGATGGAGGTAGGTCGAGTAGCCCGGGACCTTGAGCTCTCCCGCGATCCTCGGGTTCGTCGGGTCGGAGAGGTCCAGGGTGAAGAGGGGATCGATCTGGACGAAGGTGACAACGTACCCGTGCGGACCCATGAACCTGACGGCATAGACCTGCTCTCCCGGCGCTATGTCCTCGATTAGGCCCACGGTCTCAAGAGAGCCGTTCTGCTCTTTGAGGCAGTATACGCTGTTTTGTGCAGTCCGGTCCCAGGCATAGCCTCTCGTGGCGGCTATGCGGAGCACACCCTCGTACTCGCTCAAGGAGAACTGGCTCACGATGCTTCCCGGTACGGTCCCCGCCGCCTTGAACACGGCCTTCGGTCCCGTGATGTCGAACTTGAGCACGGTCGTCTCCAAGGAAAAGTCGCTCGCAGGGAGGCTCCCTTGAGGATGGGTGTTCGTCACGAAGAGGCTTTCCTCGGAGGCATAGACAGCCTGGACGTCCGCCACGATCCCCGTGCTCGTGAAGGGGGAAGAAGGATCGTTCAGGTCAATGCTCACGATGCCGAGGATGCTTCCGCCGCAAGGCTTGCCTGGCAGGTAGTAGTCATCGTCGGAAACGAGCGGCCGGTCTTGTGCTCCGGAGCCGTCTTCGCCGGTCATGCGGCAGGAAGGCGTGAGGTCTTCCATGGTGAGGTCTTTCAGCCTCTCGAGATTGGCTGCGACCTTCCTGGCGTGATCCTCTGCCGTCCCGTCATACGTGCTCTCGAGAGGGGGGAGGTAAGGCACGAACTGGAGGACGAGCCGGAGCATGCCGCCAACGGACCGCGATGAGACGAGCGTGCCGTCCAGCACGATGTCTTTTATCACGGCCGGCCGGGAGGGGTCGCTCACATCAAGGAGGGCGATGCCGCTCTTGGCCCCGGACGGTATCCACGACGGGCACCCGATGGCGATCCTGTCGTCGGCGAGGTGCGGGGCGGGGCTTCCGGCGGGCTGATAGAGGACAGCCGCGGTCTTGCCGTTCAGATAGAGGGAATCTACGGCGCCGCCCAGGACAGTGGACGAAGCGATCTCCATCCCGTCCCCGGGGGCCAGCTTGACAATGACCAGGCAGCTTCCCGATGCGGTATAGAGGTATGTCCCGTCCGTCTTGACCTTGTCGGATTCGTCGACGCCCCTTTCCTGGAGGTTCGTAGTGGTGAACTCAAAGGCGCTGCCTTCAGGCTCGGCCTGAATGGACGCCATGCCGGATGAGCCGACGTCCGCTTTCTCGCCTCCCTGTCCGTTCGATACCCACTGCACGGCAGCCGATGCGTACTGCTCTTTAAGGTAGGACTCGAGGGAAGGAGCCGCCCCCGGCGCCTTACTCCCGCTGTCGCTTCCGCTGCTGCCGCTGCACCCCGAGGAGAAGAGAAAGCCGACAGCGATCAGCAGGAAGAGAAATCCCTCCTTCGAAGAGAGGCTATGTCCTGACATGATCCGCCTCCTTAATTGATTTCAAATGTCAATGGTATAAGAATAAAATAATAACCCGGAGAGGCGGTTTCAAACTTCCTTATTCCGCAGAAAAGAACTCCTTTACGATCCAGGTCGTCTCCCTCGGCCTTTCCATGGGAATGAGGTGCCCGACGTCTTCCATGAGGATGTGTTTTCCATGAGGCATCATCGAGGTAGCCTTCTTGAGATCGATGAACGGCCTGTTATCGCTTTCCGACCCCTCTATGACGAGCGATCGGCATCCGACCCTCGGAAGGAGCGGCCACGGATCGTAGCGGACCGATCCCATGAACAGGGACGCCTCGCGCTTCGGGGAGCAGGCGAGGGTCAGGTCTCCGCCGCTGTTTTCGATGAACCCGTGATCGAGATAGAGCCTCAGCATCTCGTCGTCCCATTTCCTGAAGAGTTCCTTCGACCTCAGGTACGCGAGGGCATCCTCCCTGTCCTTCCATCGGTCCCGGCGCCTGATGGCCTTAGATGCCAGGGGGTGCTGGTCCACGCTGATCCGGATCTTGTAGAAGTCCTCGGGCAGGAAGATGGGCTCGATGAGGACGAGTCCCGCGGTATCCAGGCCGAATGCCGCATGGGCCAGGGTGAGCACGGTCGCCCCCATGGAATGGCCCACGAGGCCCGGCTTCTCGATGCCGAGGCGCGAGCAGAAGACAGCGAGGTCCTCTGCAACCTGCATCCAGCTCAAGCCTCCCTTTTCAGGCTCGGTCTCCCTGTGGTCGCAGAAGTACGGGGCAATGATCCGCCAGGACAGGGGGAGCTCCCGGGCGATGGGATGCCACAGCCAGGGCTGGAATCCGGTTGCATGGAGCAGGATGATCGTAGGTCCCTCGCCTTCGTACAGCAGGTAGTGAAGGTCCACATCCCCGATATCCTGGGTGAGGGCCCTGGGCATTCTCTTTTCAGTCATATCAACCCCTTCTTACGGAATCTCCGACAGGCCGGTCTTCCGATTATAAGAAAAATTGTACGATATTCAATATATAATAATGTTCATCCTTCCTGTCCACCCTTGTCAAATCCGGCTGCGAACCTATCATCACTTCTACGAGCAGCAGTGAATTCCTTATGTAACGATCAAGGGGGTGATCATGCCGGAAGCCAGCCGTTTGGCCTGCAGCGGACGTTTGAAGGGCCAGGTTGCCCTGGTTACGGGGGCCTCTTCCGGGATAGGCAGGGCTATCGCGCTCGCCATGGCCGATGAAGGCGCTTCGGTCGTAGTGAACTATATAGGAAACAGAGAGCCTGCGCAGGAAGTCGTCGCCGAGATACAGGGAAAGAAGATGTCTGCACTGGCGATCGAGGCCGACGTGAGCGACCAGCACCGCGTCAGGGGGATGTTCGATCAGGCGATCCGTGAGTTCGGGACGATCGACATCCTCGTGAGCAATGCCGGAATAGAGGCAGACCGGCCCTACAGCGAGATGACGCTTGCGGACTGGCAGAAGGTGCTCGACGTGAATCTGACCGGCGGCTTTCTCTGCTCGCAGGAGGCGGTGAGGGAGTTCAGACGCAGGGGCATCGTAGCCGGCCGGTCCCTTACCGCGGGCAAGATCATCTTCATCAGCTCGGTTCACCAGGAGATCCCCTGGGCGCGCCACACGAACTACTCAGCCTCGAAGGGGGGCCTCAAGCTTCTCATGGAAAGCCTGGCCCAGGAGGTGGCTGCTTACAGGATCAGGGTGAACGGCATCGCGCCGGGCGCCATCCGGACGAACATCAACAAGAAGGTATGGGATACCCCGGAAGGGTTGCAATCGATGCTCAGGCTCATTCCCTGGGGCCGCATCGGAGAGCCCGTCGACGTTGCGGCTGCCGCAGTCTGGCTCGCATCGGACGAGTCGGATTATGTCCACGGCACGACCCTGTTCGTGGACGGTGGCATGACCCTCTATCCCGGTTTTGCAGCGGGCGGTTAGCCGCAAACCGTCGGATCATAACGGATGCGCCAGGCATAAGCAGCGATGACTGCGGCCTCTCTGCTTATGCCTGAAGATGCTGTTTCACGAAAAACTGGGGGCTTGACTTGCGGGCGCGATCATGAAAATACTTCTGCCGGGACAATTCGATGGGATTTTTTGCAATTGCTGATCAGGAGAAGATCATGAAAACCAGGAGATCGTTCACATACATCTTTCTCGTTCTGGCCGTCTCTCTCGTGTGCTCGTACCGGGACGCCGGCCATGCAGCGAGCAGCGGCCACGTGCAGAAGGACATCAATATCAACAAGGAAGACAAGGAAGTGGGCCTGCGCCGCATGGAGATCATCGACAAGGTCCTCTCTCAGGACATGGTGAACAGAAAGATGAGCATCGTGCACGCCATCGAGGCCGACTACAACAGGAAGGCAAAGGACATCATCGACAGCATCATTCCCCCGGTCTTCGACAGCAAGGTTTTCACCCACATCGAGGTGAACTTCTTCTCTCCCGAGTTCGAGGCGCAGGTGAACGCAAGCCAGAAGATTCGCCTTTCTTTCATCCTCAGGCAGGACGGCTTCGACCGCTGGGCAAAGAGTCATCCCTCCCCTCAGGAGGCCATGAGCTCGATAAAGAAGCTCTTGAGCGGCACCCTGAGGATACCGGAGGCCAACATCAGCGGTCTGGTGGTCAACTGACCGCGAATTTCAGCGGCCGAGCCGGATCGGGCGAATTTCATCCGCGCTGCATCCGGCCTCCCCGTACTCTTTTTTAAAGGCATGCTCAGGTCGGGTAGAGGATTGCCCGGGCAGGGGCTCCGTCCCCGTTCGCGATCTTCAAGGGCAGGCAGATGAGCTCGTACCTGCCTGGTTCCGCTTTCGAGAGGTTCAGGCCTTCGATGATCCAGATCCCGGCTGCGAGCAGGGTACGGTGAGTCTCCCTTCCGTCCTTGTAATATCCGCCCACGGAAAGGTAGTCGATGCCTACCGTACGCACGCCCATCCGTACGAGGTATCTCGCTGCCTCATGGGATATGTAGACGAAATCCTCCCTGAAATCGTCATCGGCCCAGTCGCGCCGCGAATTTCTCGTTTTGAGCAGGATCCTGTCGCCAGCACCGATGTCGTACAGTGCCAGTGCCTCGGGCTTGACCGATTCGCTGTCTTCGATGTGGAGGACTCTGGCGTGCCCGATGAGAGCATCGAGGGGGATGCTGTCTATGCAGGCCGCATCCCGGAAGTAGTGGCACGGCGCATCGACGTGGGTGCCGGTGTGAGAGCCGAGGGAGATGTGCGATACGTTGTATTCGTCTCCTTGAGCGATGCTCTCCGTGCGTTCGACGACCACCTCGGGGTCGCCCGGCCAGTGGGCCATTCCCGATCTGATGGGAACGGTGATATCGATGTACGTTCTCTTTTTTCCCATGCCTTCGAACATCTTGAGAGTAAATGAATAATCTGCTCATGCCGGAAATCGAATCCGGGTCGATCCCGTGACGACATAAACGCTGCCATTCCCTTAGGAGACGCATAGGCGATAAGGTAAGAGAGGTGAGCACTGATTTGAACAGCTTGAGCCATGATGGGATGACAGGGGAGAGAACAGGAATGACAGTAGAGGAAAAGGGAATGATGAGGGGAAAACTGAAGACAGCGTTTACGGCCCGGTGAGGTTTGCCGGGAGTCTGCCCTCGGGCAGACTCCCGGTTTTTTGATACACTAGGGCTTTTTGAAGAGCGTCTCTGCGCTCTTCCGGATGTTGTCGATCTGGTAGTCGGCCAGGGTGAAGACGTACGCGCTCCCCGATGAGGTTGCCGGGAACGTGTCTTTCTGTTTCGCATAGAGCGAGAGGGTGTAGTCCTTTTCCCCGCTGAGCGTCACCGTGAGGTCCGGAGCGCCGAGGCCGGCCTTTGCAAGGCCGTCGAGATACCCAGCGCATTCGAGATCGTAAAGCGAGCTCAACAGTGCATCGGCCTCGAGCTTCGGGATCTCCCTGCCCTGTGCATCAGTCCATCCGGCCTCTGCGGCAGGAGGATCGCCGCCGTCATTTCCGGGCTTGGGCTCGCTGCGGGTGAGGGTGATCACCTGTGCGCCCTTTGCGATGCTCATCTTGCGGATCTCATCCTGGTTGAAGGTAAGCACCTTCCTGTCCCTCAGAGCGGCTGCATTCATGAGAAAGTCATCCCTGAAGCTGTCTCTTGCCTGGTAGACCTTCGCGCTGTTGGGGAGCCTGACAAAGGTGTGGCGCGACGTCGGGGCTGCCTTGCCGATGTCGAACTGGCGGACCATGTCTGTCTTCGAATAGGCCTTGACCGTGATCTTGTCCCTGTCTCCGAGCTCGTATCTCGCGAAGTTCTCCGAATCCGAGACCATTTCGGTGAGGGTGAGCGAGCCTATGGCCTTGAGCATCTTTTCGACCTTCGAGGAGTCGGCAGGATACCCTTTCGGCTCGATGTACCAGGCATTGTCCTTCCTGGCTACGGTGGTCGTGTCACCCTTTGCCGTGAGCTCTATCCGGGTTATGCTCTTCGCATCGACCGCGGAGAGCTGAGGGATCGCGTAGTGGAGCTGGTCCGTGCGCTTGAAATAGAGATAGGTCACGAGCGCGAGGATGACGACGGCGAGGATGATGTATTCTTTTTTGACCTTCATGAGTTCCCCCTTTTGGCGAACATGAGCTCGATCTGCTTTTTCCTGTAGCGCCTCCGCAGCCATATGAAGAGCCCGAAGCACACGACCAGCGCAGGCACCCCTGCGATGTTGAAGGTCTTGATGTACATCTTGGTCTGGGCCTGCGTCTCTTCGAGGGGATTGATGCTGAGCGTCTTGCTCCGCATGAGCGAGATGTCGAGCCTGTCGTTCAAGATGTCGAGGATGTTCATGACGAAGGTCGAGTTGGGGGTGAGCCCCTCGCTGTCGAGGATGTTGTTCGAGAGCATCTGCGAGCTGCCGATGAGGAAGATCTTCCCGGGCTTCGAGGATTGCGGCAGGAACGTGCCGCTCTGCTGTATCTTCGAGAGCCCGGCGTGAGCCGCTGCGGGCTTGTCGTCCGGCGCCGCTTTTTCCGCCGAGACCTGCTTCATCATGCCTTCCTGAGCCGAATCCTGCTTCTCGGGGATCGGCTTTTCTGCAAAAGAGCTCTTGAACACGCCTTCGAGGATGTATGCCAGGGGCAGGCTCTGCATGTCCTTTTCCGAGGCGGGCGGCTTAATGAACATGGGGTTCAGGTTTATCATGTCCTTCATCTCCCATGATTTTTCCGAAGAGGAGAACAGCTTCTCTGCCTTGATCCCGCTTTCGTCGATCCGCTTCTGATTGACCTCGATGGGAGAGACGGCCAGGGCCACGAGGCTCTTGATGTTCCTCATGTACGGAAGCTCGTTGTTGATGAATCTGTCCTGGATGATGGGGGCGAAGAAGATGTCCTGCTGACCTCCGCCGTATTCCACCGGAACGCGCTGCCTGTAGCATTTCTGGTCGAGCACGATGGAGCTCTTCACCTTGACGCCGTAGTGGTCGAGGAGCTTCTCGATGCCGGTATTGACGGGCACGTACTGGCTCTGTTGGCCGAACGGGCTGCCGGGCTGCCCCATCTGCACCTCCTGGAACTTGTCGAGGAACAGGGCGAGGTTCGTGCCCTGCATGAGGGCCTGGTCGATCTGATAGAGCTCCTCGTCGCTGAAGTTCT
>Ga0116185_1003255_pt1 | contig 14165 bp, 12 predicted proteins | sample AD_JPNNA7_MetaG_FD_89754 | JGI IMG/M metagenome (GOLD analysis project Ga0116185, IMG submission 89754) | Active sludge microbial communities of municipal wastewater-treating anaerobic digesters from Japan - AD_JPNNA7_MetaG | ecosystem: Engineered > Bioreactor > Anaerobic > Digestate | place... | reverse complement strand
CGGAGATCCACGCGTGTCTACAAGCCGGACAAGCTGCCCAGAGAGCTCATCAACCGGGTGCTCGAGGCAGGACGGTTCGCCCCGTCTGCAGGAAACTGCCAGGGGTGGAAGTTCGTTGTCTGCACCGACCAGCAGCTCCTCAAAGAGCTCTCTGAATCGACGATCAAATTCCTGGGGCTGTTCACCAAGCTCTACCAGGGAAAGGGCCCCATGCGGACGGCAGTGAAAGACCTCCTCGCCTTCGCCAAGCCCAATGCTGCAGACCAGCGGCCGATGTGTGCGATCCAGGCCCTCATGACGCCCAAGTTCGGCGACGGAAACCTCAACGTCTTCTTCAACGCGCCTGCCGTCATCTTCCTCCTGAGCCATCGCTTCCACATCTCAGAGCCTGAGCTGGGCATGGGGATCTGCGGCCAGAACATGGCCCTTGCTGCGCACTCCCTGGGCCTCGGCACCTGCTATGTGGGGTTTGCCTCCAATGCCCTGAACATGGACCTTTCCACGAAAAAGAAGTTCAGGTCGAGGCTCGGGATCGAATATCCCTATGATCACGTCTCCACGTGTCTCTGCATAGGGTATCCCGCCGTCAAGGTCGACAGGCCGGTGGACAGGGAGAGCCCGAAGGTCGTCTGGGTCGAGTAGAATACTGATGCCCCGGCCTTTAGGTGATTCCTTGATGCCGGGGCTTGCATGGTATCCATGGGAAAGCCCATCGGTAAGGGGTTTGAAGGGAGAACGGGATGCCTCCCCAAGTTCCTCAGGACCCATGTTTTCATGAGTTTTTAAGCTCGGGCACACTGACCTTTTGAAACGGAAGAAGGGTTGCCATGAAACATATTCTCATCACGGGATCTTCGGGTTATTTCGGGCAGAAGCTCGTCAGATTCTTCGAGGACAAGCCCGAGGTCGAACGCACAACCGGGATCGACATCAAGCCTTTCCCTGCCTTCTCGAAAAAGTTCAGATTCATGAAGTTCGACGTGAGAGACAGTCTCGAAAGCGTGTTCAGCGGACGGGGTATCGACTGCCTCATCCATGCCGCCTACATCCTCCCGCCGATCCATGACACGGCTCTCATGGAAGACATCAACGTGGGTGGCACCAGGAACGTGCTCAGCAGTGCTGCACGGCATAAAGTAACCCAGATTCTCGACTCTTCTTCGACGACGGCATACGGATTCCATCCCGACAATCCCGCTCTGCTCACCGAGGAAAGTCCTTTGAGGGGAAACGACGATTTCACCTATGCCAAGAACAAGCGGGAGATCGAAGGCTGGATCAAGGACTTCGAGAAGGCAAACCCGGACATAAGCCTCACCGTCATCAGGCCGTGCTTTGTCGTGGGCCCGGGGTTCACGAACCCCCTCGCACGCCACCTGTGCAAGAAGATCTGCATTCTGCCGACCAATCCGGCACCCTTCCAGTTCATCCATGAGGATGACCTCGTAGAGATCATGTACCTGCTGCTCAAGGAAAAGAAAACCGGGGTATACAATCTTGCAGCAGACGGAACCATGACCTTCGATGAGATGCTCCACCTTCTCGGCAACCGGCCGCTCAAGATCCCCTTTCAGCTCCTGTGGCCGATGAACAACCTCATGTGGCATTTGCGGGCAACCTTCATCACCGAGTTCCCCAGCCCGTGCCTGAACATGCTGCGGTATCCCTGGCTGGCAAGCAACGACAAGATCAAGAGAGAACTCGGATATACCTTCAAGTACACGACGGCTGAGGCGTTTGAAGATTTCGTCCGGCATGTAAAGGAAGGCCTTTCTTAAAGGGGGATGGCATATGGGATTGAACTTCACCGGAAAGAACGTGCTCGTTACCGGATCTTCCATGGGGATCGGCCGGGGGCTGTCTAAATGCTTCGCTGAAAGCGGGGCGAATCTCGCGCTGGCAGACCACCCCGGCGAGCAGGAGCGCCTCGAGAAATGGGCAGAGGAGCTCAAACGCACCTATGGGATCAGGACGTGGACCTTCCTTGCCGACCTCACCGATCCTGACGGGCCCGAGAGGCTCCACCGCGAAGTGACCGAGACAACGGGAGAGATCCACACCCTCGTGAACAATGCCGGGATCTGCTGGTTCGGCAATTTCTCCGATATGCCCCTCGAGAGGCTCGAAAAGATCGTCCTCTTGAACTGCCTGGCCTATGCAAAGCTGAGCCGGCTCTTTCTTCCTTCCATGATCGAGAGGGATGACGGCGGCATCCTGAACGTCTCATCAGTATCCGCTTTCCAGCCCGTGCCCACGCTGGCCATCTATGCGGGGACGAAAGCCTTCACCCAGTATCTGTCCGAGGCCGTACGAAGCGAGCTCCCCAAAAAGAGCCGGGTGACGGTCTCCACGCTGAACCCGCCCTTTACGAGAACCCACCTCATCCAGGATGCGGGGGTGCCTCTCGATTTCATCCCGGTCAAGATGTCCTTCATGAGCGTGGATGACGTCACGAGAGAAGGATTCAGAGCATTCAGGCAGGGCAAATGCCGATTTGTCCCCGGCTTGCACAACAGGATCTTCTATTGCGGGCTGACCAAGCTCATGCCGCACGGCGCCCTGACCTGGGCCACCCGTTTGCTGACGCACAGGCTTTCAGACGTTATACCCCGGAGCATAGCGGTTTTGCTTGACGGTTCGAAATAAATCCGTATATCGAAACTATTACTGCTATGCAAATTATTTCTGGGAGGACTCTTGCAGGAGCATGTTATCTTATAGATCACAGGGGCAAAATCCATGGCTTTTCCTTTGCCTTCCTTAAGACCGCATTGCCAGTCCACGATCGAAAGGAGATGACGGAATGAGCACGTACAGGAGGGATCTCTTCTTCCGCCCGTTTTTGATCCAGGAAAGCATCACGTACATTGTCCTCGTTCCCGTGGTAGTTTTCTTTTTCTTCAAGATAGAGCCGCAGATCAGAGCCCACATTCTGGAGATCGTCCTCTATGTTGTACTTCAGGGCTTGGTTTCCATTCCTTTAGGTGCATTGGCCAAGTACTATTACGTGTGCCCTGCCATAAGACTTATGGAAGGCGAACAGTACGATGAAGCCAAGATCAGGCGAGCCCTGAAATCGGCATCGATCGCTCCTCTGGCAGAAGCGATCGCCATATACCTCAGGTGGGCCGGTATCGCCTGGGTTTCAGTGCCCGTAGTGATGTATTTCAAGGGCATCGTATCCTTCGAGGTCCTCATATTCGCGGGGAACATCTTGGGAATGACGGGTGTTTCCTGCATGGCATACTACTATCTCATATCCGATTACAGCCTCGGATCCTTTTACGAATGGTGCAGCAGGGAGAAGGTCCTCGGCACAGGAATGCGCACGTGGAGGCTGAGCCTCAACCAGAAGCTCCTCCTTGTCATCCTCCTCATCGCAATCCCCCCCATCGGAGATCTCCTGGGAATCATCTACCTTTCCATTTTTACCGGCCTCAATCTTGAGGAGGTCCAGATCGGATTTCTCCTGATCCTTCTCCAGACCGTCATCGTGACGTTCTTGAACGGTCTCCTCCTCATGAGGGGGGTGACACAGTCGGTTGGCAGGATGTCCGGAATGCTCAGGGACATGGCCGAGGGGCATGGCGACCTCACGAAGAGGCTCGAGGTGAAAAGCTCTGATGAGGTGGGGGAACTCGCTCACTGGTTCAATGATTTCATGGACAACCTCGAGACCATTATCGATCATGTTCGGGAGACGACGCTCCAGCTCCATGAGACGGTCGAGAATGTAAGTGCCGGCTCTCTCGGGCTTTCACAGGCCACCCAGGAGCAGGCTGCAGCCATCGAGGAGATATCGGCATCCATCGAAGAGATGAACGGAACTATACGGCACAACGCCGACCTTGCCCGGGAAGGACACGGAGCATCGGGTGCAATCACCAAGCTCATCGACCACAGCCGTGAAGTATTTGCCCAACTCATGAGATCGATTGCCGAGATATCACAGGATTCACAGAAGATAGGCGATATCGTCGTCACAGTGAATGAGGTGGCTTTCCATACGAATCTCCTGGCGCTCAATGCCTCGGTCGAGGCTGCCAGGGCAGGCGAGCACGGTAAGGGGTTTGCCGTGGTGGCGGACGAGGTGAGGGGCCTTGCTCAGCGCTCTGCCCAGGCTGCGAGCGAGATCAAGGTCCTCATCGAGGGTACTGTGGCCCGGATCAAGAATGGCGACGAAATGATGATGAAAACCTCTTCCTCGCTTGAGGAGCTCATGTCCCATATGGAGTCTTTTTTCCAGATGATAGAGGTCATCAGCACATCGAGCATGGAGCAGTCCCAGAACGTGGGCGAGCTTTCGAAGTCCGTCATGCTGATCGACAGCTCCACACAGCAGAATGCCGCTACCGTGGAGGAACTGGCAAGCACCATGGAAAACCTCAAGACCGTTGCCGCCCTGCTCGCTGATGATGTGAGGAAGTTCAAAACCTCGACGGGGTAACAGAAAACCGAAGGGGAGTTGTCGAACCCTGGAGCCCACTCTCTTTGCTTGGCGCTCAGTGTCATTCCCGCGGAGGAGCATGGGCGTCAACTTAAGAAATCGTTAATGATGGGTAATACGTATGGAGCGAATTCCTCTCGACTGTGTCATCCCCGTGAAAACGGGGATGCAGGGGGGTCCTGGACTTCAGAGAAAATGTTTCTGATATAAGCGCTTGAAATGTTCACAGAAAAAGTACCCGGTGATGAAATCCTGCTAGGGTGTGAATATAATAGGCTTGACACCTCTATTGTTCTGGATTAAGTGTGCCTGGCATCTGAAACATGAAAATATCTGACGTGAATCCTGAAAGAAACTGATCAAAGAACAGCTTCCACAATTCATGATGATATCTTTCTTTTTCAGAAATATTACCCAAGGCTGCCGGTTTATCCGGGGGTCTTAAAGAAAGAGGAACACCGATGGTAAAAGGAACAGTAAAATGGTTTAACAGGGAGAAGGGTTACGGATTCATCACGTCCGAAACCGGCGAGGAGATCTTTGTTCATCACACCGCGATAAATCAGAAGGGCTTTCGAGCCCTCGATCAGGGCGACGAGGTCACCTTTGAAATCGTCAAAGGGAACAAAGGCCCGCAGGCTTCGAATGTGAGCAAATCGTAAAAGGCACGATCGGGGAGCGGATGAGCACGCTCCCCGTTTCATTTTGATGAATATGCTTAAAAAAGCCTTTCTTACAGAGATCTTAGCGTGATACGTTAGCGCTGGCCTTTGAGCAGACACAAGCGGGAGGTGCTTATGTCGACAAAATCGGCAAATACATTCAAGAAAAAAGAGCGAGAGGAATCCAAACGACGTAAGAAACTTGCCAAGGAAGCGAAAAAGGTCGAGAGAAAGGAAATCAAGGCCGGCATGAAGCCGGACAGAACAGGGGAGATCGACCCGGATATAGCCGATATCGTTCCCGGGCCTCAGCCCAAAGTGAACGAATAGGGAGATCTCCGGCGCACCTACCTCAAAGGGCTGCGGCAGAGCTGCACACTCGAAGAAAAAGTCAGGTTATCGCCTCCCTCCGATTTTCTGCGGCCTTGCGTTTACCATCTTCGCGGATAGAGCCGATTCGATTTTTCACGGTGATTCGATCTGTTCAAACCTCAGGCACAGGCCAGTGATCCGGTTTCCTTCTGGTAGCCCGCGATGATCGCCTGTGCGACCCGGTCGTAGAAGAGGTCGAGATTCACGAAAAGCTCTGTCGTCTCTTTTGCTGTGTAATCAGTCTCGAGAGCCATCCTTTCGGTGATGCACTGGTAGATTCTTTTCTTGATGAGGAAGAGCGACTGGACAATATCCTGGAGGGGAAGGCCCTCCCGTCGTCTCTGTTTACCCAGCTCGGAGTAGTAGGCGAAGATGGTGTTTTTCGAGGTGTCATTGCCCAGCCAGGCGGAGTGGCGCTTGTAGGTATGGTAGATGACCTGGTGAACCCAGTTGTAGAGCTTGTCTTCCTCTACAGCCCGGTAGTGTGAGGTTTCCGGGGATTCGCGGATCTCTCTGACCAAATCCCTCGTGAGGAAGTATTCGTTTTTCCGGAGCGTTTCCATGAGATTGTAGTAAATCATAGAAGAACCTCCTTTGCGGTGTATTCTGGGCCGGCGGATATACCCCGGCCGGACCCGTTGAGTTGCCCAAAACTCATCCCGCCCTTGCAACAACGCAACCTCTATAATGTTATGGTAAGCATACGGTATGCCACAACAATGAGTGTAAGACTCGATGGTATTTGATTGATTTAATAGTGGAAATATTCATGCAAGAGCCTGCCGCGGACTGATGGATTGAAAGATTTCTAAAACCGCATCGAAAAATTTAAACAAACGTTCAACAAAGTGTGTTTTTTTATTGCCCCCTCTCTGGGTCGCGTGAAAACCTCTTGACAGCAACATGTATTCGGATCAAATGGCTTAATTACACGGTAATTCACAATAAGACCAGAGATTGCCTTATCCGAGGAAGTCAGCACTGAAGGAGAGAGAGATCATGACAGCTCGAATATTCTTCATCTCATGTCGTTTGGGAGGCAGCCGGTGAGCACGAAAGGGAAGACAGGAAGCGGGAAAAAGGTCCGGGAGAACATCGGGGAAAATACCGGCGATCTCTCGGAGAGGATCAGGGAGCTCAACAGCCTCCACGAGATCTCCGATGTGATCGACCGCAGGGGCCGCCCTTTTCCCGAGATCATCGAAGGGGTCTTAAAGGTCATACCCAGGATCATGACCTATCCCGAGATCACCTGCGCGCGGATCACCATCGACGACGAGGTCTACCAGACAGAAAACTTCCGCCAGAGCTCCTGGCATATGGAAAGCGATATTACCTCCCGGTGCAATGTCGTGGGGGCGATTGAAGTCTTTTATCTCGAAGACCGGCCGAAGAGCTTCGAAGGCCCGTTTACGAAATCCGAGAGGGGACTCCTCGACAATATCGCCTCACGTCTCGGCAGGGTAGTCGCCCGCAAGCGCTCCGAAGAAATGCTCACCGAAAGCGAGGAGAGATACCGGAGCCTGTTCGAGGACTCGAGCGATGCCATCTACACCGTATCGAGAGACGGGATCATCCTCGATGCCAACGAGGCGGCCTTAGACCTCTTCGGCTATTCGAGCGTCGAGATGCCGGGAATGAGCGTCCTTCTCCTGTACGCCACCCCCGAGGAGAGGAAGAGATTCCAGGAAGAGGTCGAGAAGAAAGGCTCGGTCAAGAACTTCGAGGTCAAGCTCAAAAAGAAGGACGGCACCGTGATGGATTGCCTGTATACCTCCAGCGTACGGAGGTCGGCTTCGAACAGCGATATATTAGGCTACCACTGCATCATCCGGGACATAACCGAGAGCAAGCGGCTCGAGCAGGAAAGGCAGCAGCTCATCGAAGACCTCAAGTCCGCCCTCGAAAAGATCAAGACCCTGCGCGGGCTCATCCCGATCTGTGCCTCCTGCAAGAAAATCAGGGACGACAGCGGATTCTGGAAGGGCATCGAAGAGTATATCGAGGCCCATTCGAATGCGATCTTCAGCCACGGGCTGTGCCCCGAGTGCCAGAAGCTCCTCGAGGAGGAGTAAATCACGCTCCGCATTTTCGCACCCGGGATTTATTCATGCAGAATGCGAACCTTTTTTGCCAATCACATCATCTCATTCTATATGAAGACATCGGTCGGATGCCGCTGCAGCAAACCCGGCCAGAGAAGATAAGGTTGCCGGATTTTACCATGGAACAATCGAATGATAAAAAATCATTACTCTTTGCGCCGTGAAGCAGAACTGTGTTATATTATATTATTATAAATTACTATATTGCGTCCTCTTTGTAGTGCATCAACGAGCATACCAGAAAGATCCAATCCTGAAAGGAAGGGATGATGACAACTGCCCAAGGTGAGGTAATCCACAGTCTCATGATAGAGAAGGTGCCCTCAGGCATAAAGGGGCTCGATGAGATCATGGGCGGCGGCCTGCCCAAAGGGCGGACAGCGCTCGTGACAGGAGGACCGGGCACGGGCAAGACCATGCTCGCCCTCGAATTTCTCGTGCGGGGAGCGTCCGAATTCGGCGAGCCGGGGGTGTTCATCTCCTTCGAAGAGACCGAGGACGAGCTCATTGCGAACGGGGCATCGCTCGGTTTCGACCTGCCCGGGCTCCGCGATCGGGGACTCTTCACCATGGACTTTGTAAGGGTCGAGCGCGCAGAAATCGAGGAGACCGGCGAGTACGACCTCGAAGGCCTGTTCATCCGCCTCGACTATGCGGTCAGTTCGATCGGTGCAAAGAGGGTGGTCCTCGACACGATCGAGTCGCTCTTTTCCGGTATGGCCAACACCTCGATCCTGCGGGGCGAGCTCCGCAGGCTCTTCCGCTGGCTTGAAGACAGAGGCCTTACCGCGATCGTCACCGGCGAGCGCGGTAATAACACGCTCATGCGCGAGGGGCTCGAGGAGTACGTCTCGGACTGCGTCATCTTCCTCGACCACCGCGTGAACGAGCAGATCTCCACGAGGAGGCTCCGGGTCGTGAAGTACCGCGGCTCAAAGCACGGCACGAACGAATATCCCTTCCTCATGAGCGACCAGGGCTTCATGGTGCTCCCCGTCACCTCCGTGGAGCTCAATTACGAGGCAAGTACGGAGCGCATCTCGTCAGGCATCCCCCACCTCGACCAGATGCTCGGGGAAAAAGGCTACTACCGCCGGAGCTTCATCCTCGTGACCGGCACGGCAGGGACGGGCAAGACGAGCCTTGCTTCGACGTTCACAGAGGCGGCGTGCCGGAGGGGAGAACGTACGGTCTACTTCGCCTTCGAGGAATCGCCCGATCAGATCATGCGCAACATGGCCTCCATCGGGGTGAATCTGAAGCTCTACCGGGATGCGGGCCTCCTCCTGTTCTCTGCGGAGCGGCCCACCTTTTATGGGCTGGAGCACCACCTCCTCAAGATGATAAACACGGTCGAAGCCTTCAACCCCTCGGTCGTTGTCGTGGACCCCTTCAGCAACCTTCCCGAGGTAGGCTCTCCCCGGGAGGTCAGGTCCATGATGCAGCGGCTCGTGGATATCTTCAAGAAGAGGGGCATCACCATGCTCTTCACGTCCCTCACAACCGGGGGTGAGAATCCGGAAACCACAGACGTGGGCATCTCCTCCCTGTCCGATACGTGGATCCTTCTCAAGAGCATCGAGACCGGCGGCGAGCGCAACATGGCGCTCTACGTCCTCAAGTCCCGCGGCATGGAGCACTCGAACCAGGTCCGCGAGTTCAGGATCACGGACAAGGGGCTCGACATCTTCAATGTCTATGTCGGGCCTGAAGGCGTTCTCACCGGCTCTGCCAGAATCATCCAGGAGGCAAGGGAGAAAGAGCGCGAAGAGGCTCTCAGGCAGGAGATCAGCCGCCTCGAGAAGAACCTCGAGGAGAGGCGCGGGATCATGGAGTCGCGCATCGGCCAGATCAGATCCGAGTTCGAGTATGAGAAGAACGAGCTCGCCAACAGGATAGACGAAAAGAATATCTCGCTCAAATCCATTGCCCGGATGAGAAAGGAGATGAGCGAAAGCAGAGGGGGAGGCAGCTCGGGAGATGGAGGCAGGCCCAAACGGCAGGGAAGGGCAAAGAGGCCTTCGTGAAAGGATACATCTATATCGGGAGATGGAATGAATACAGGGACAAAAAACACGAAGAAAAATGATGAGGTGTGGACCCTGAGGCTCTATGTAGCGGGCCAGACCCCGAAATCCGTTGCCGCCTTCGCCAACCTGAAGAGGATCTGCGAAGAGTTCCTGGCCGGGAAGTACCGTATCGAGGTGATCGATCTTCTCAAAAACCCCCAGCTTGCCAAGGGAGACCAGATCCTTGCAATCCCGACCCTGGTGCGCAAGCTTCCGGAGCCGGTGAAAAAGATCATCGGAGATCTTTCCAACACGGAAAAGGTGCTCGTAGGCCTTGATCTGCGGCCCGCAGAAGCATAAAGCAAAGAGGCCTGCTGAGGAAGATCGAGGAGAACATCGTGAATGATAAAAATAATGCGAACAGCGCAACCGAGGCTTTCGAAAAGGCCCTGAAGGACAAATCCGGGAAGCACTATGTGTTGCGATTATACGTCACCGGATCGACATCGAAATCCGTGCGGGCCGTCCGGAACATCAAAAAGATCTGCGATGAACACCTCGGAGGCCGTTACGAACTTGAGGTCGTCGATGTCTATCAGCAGCCGGGCGAGGCGAAGAGGGAAGGCATCGTCGCCACACCGACGCTCGTAAAGCGTCTTCCGCCGCCGCTGAAAAAGTTCATCGGAGACCTCTCGGATTTGAAGCAGGTTCTCGTGGGGCTGGATATCGTTCCCAAGGACTGAGTATTCACTCCCGCAAAAAATCAGCACAGAAATGGAAGAGACATGCAGCAGAGCACGATCGAAACAATGACGGAAAAGAGTAGAGCAGAGCTCATCAGCGAGATGGAAGACCTGAAAGTTCAGCTTCGGGAGGCGCAGGAAAGCCTGCAGGCCATCCAGAGCGGTGAGGTCGACGCCCTCGTTGTGTCCGGTCCGAGAGGAGAGCAGGTGTATACCCTCGGAGGAGCGGACCGCCCCTACCGCATTATCGTCGAAGAGATGAACGAGGGCACGGTCACCGTGGGCGAAGACGGAATCATCCTCTACAGCAACAGGCAGTTTGCGAGGATGCTTTCAGTGCCCCTTTCCCAGGTCATGGGGTCGTCCATCTATGAGTATGTCATGCCGTCCTGCAGAAACACGGTCAAGAGCCTTCTCTCCAAGAGGATCGATGAGCAGACAAAGAGAGCAGAGGTCTCCTTCGAGAGGAAGGATGGAGGCAGGGCGGATACCTATGTCTCCTTTTCGCCTCTGACCATCGACGAATCTCCGGTTTTCTGCGGCGTGATCACCGACGTCACCTCTGAGAAGAAGGCGCAGAAGGAGCTCCAGGAAACGACAAATCTCATCGAGAGGATATTCGACAGCACGAACATTCTCGTCTCGTACCTCGACAAGGACATGACCTTCGTCCGGGTCAACCACGCCTTTGCCGAGGCCAGCGGCAAGAGCCAGGAGTATTTCAAAAACAGGAGCTTTTTCGATCTGTATCCTACGGCAGGAGACAGAGAGATCTTCCGCCAGGTGACCGAGGACGGAAGGCCGTACAGTGTCATGGACAAGCCCATCGAATGCTTCAAGAAAGGCAAAGAGACCCTGTACGCCGACTGGAACCTCCAGCCCGTGAAGGATCTCTCGGGCCGTGTGCAGGGCGTGATCATGACGCTCGTTGACAGGACCGACCGGAGGCTCCTCGAAAAGGAAAGGCTGCAGCTCCTCAAAGCCATCGAGCAGGCAGGCGACGGGATCATCGTGACCGACACCGCAGGGACCATCCAGTATATCAATTCGGCGATCGAGGAGATCAGCGGCTTTTCCCGCACCGAGAAGCTCGGCACAAAGCTGGGCCTCCTCACGGGAGGAAACGGGATCTCTCGGGAGGTGAGGGATTCCCTCAAAGCCGAAGGGCTCTGGAAAGGGCAGGTGAGCTCTTCGAGGAAGGACGGTACGAAGGCCGAGATCGAGGCCACGGTTTCTGCCGTGCATGATGAGGAAGGCGCCCTCCTGAACTACGTGGTCGTCGAGCACGACGTGACCCATGAGATCAAGCTCGAGCAGCAGATGCGCCAGATGCAGAAGATGGAGGCCCTGGGCAGGCTGGCAGGCGGCATTGCCCACGACCTGAACAACATCCTCTATCCCATCATCATCAACACCGAGATGCTCATGGAAGAGGCAGGACCGGGCACTTCGCTCCACCAGTCCCTCCAGCAGGTACTCACGTCTGCTTACCGCCAGCGTGATCTCGTGAAGCAGATTCTGGCGTTTTCCCGGAGGACCGAGCAGCAGCTCAAGCCCATCAGCGTCGTGCCGCTGGTAAAGGAAGCCGTCAGGTTCCTCAGGTCGTCCCTGCCGAGCACGACCGAGATCAGGCAGCATATCGACGTGCGCTCCGATATGGTTATGGGCGACCCGGCGCAGATTCTTCAGGCCATCATGAACCTGTGCAGCAATGCGGCTGAAGCACTCGATTCTCAGGCAGGCGACATAGATGTGAGCCTCACGAACGTACACATCGAGGAACTCAAGTCCCATCCGGAGATAAAGCCCGGCGAGTATCTCAAGCTCGAGGTGAGGGATACGGGCCGCGGCATGACGCGCGAGGTCGTCGAGCGCGTTTTCGAGCCGTTCTTTACGACGAAGGATATCTCGAAGGCAAGCGGGATGGGCTTGGCGGTGGTGCACGGGATCGTCAGGGGCCATCGCGGGGCGGTCATGGCCGAGAGCACTCCCGGGAAAGGGTCGCTCTTTACCGTATACCTGCCGCTCCTGGACGAGAACTACCGTCAGCAGATGGCGAGCGCCGGGAGTGCGGCTCTCCGGCAGGAAAAGGAAAGAAAGCTGGTCCTCCTCATCGACGACGAGCCCATGGTCCTGAGCTCGGTTCAGCGTGCGCTCGAGCGACTGGGCTATGCAGTGTCCTCCTTCAGGGACCCCGAGGAGTCACTCGACGCCTTCCGGAAGAGGCCCCGTGATTTCGACCTGGTCATCACCGATCAGACGATGCCGCGCATGACAGGTGCGCAGCTTGCAGGCGAGGTCATGCGCGTCAGGCCCGACATCCCGGTCATCCTCTGCACGGGTTTCAGCGAGGTCATCACCGAGCAGGAGGCCAAGGATATGGGGATACGGGAGCTCATCATGAAACCCGCCACCACGAAGGACCTGGGAGAAGCCCTCCACCGGGTGCTCAAGGCGTAGAAACCTCCTCCCTCACCAGGAAGAGGGCAGGGGGAAGAGGGGATCTTTAAGCCCGATCTTTAGATCACGTATGCGATGAAGACGCCGTAGAGCAGTCCGCCTATGAGCAGCACGAAGGGGTTGAGCCTCTTGAAAACTGCAATCCAGCCGAGCACGAGGAGCGACGAGCAGAAGGCGAGGCCGGCCGAGAGCATGGTAGCTCCGGAAAGGTTCCACGGGGTGAACAGGATTCCGAAGACCACGGGGAAGCAGCTCTGGAAGACCATGGCCCCGGTGATGTTTCCCATCGCGAGCGTGTCCTTGCCCCTGCCGACCCAGATGATCGAGTTCATCTTCTCCGGAAGCTCCGTTGCAATGGGCGTGATGATGATCGACAGGATGAGCGGAGCCACGCCGAGCGACACCGAAAGCTCTTCCACATAGCCGATGAACAGGTGGGAGCCTGCGATGATGAGTGCCAGCCCGAAAAGGATCTGCACCGATATCCAGGGAATGCTCTCCGGGACCTTGAGGATGCGGGAGAGATAGAGATCTTCGCAGTCTTCGTTCGCAAGACACTCCGACGAGATGGTCACCTTCAGGTAGACGACGTATGAAAGCATGAGCGCTATGGCTATGGCGATCCGTGCGTTGTAGCTGTGGACAAAGGTGGTGAGCACGGCCACTCCGTAGATGACCGTAAAAAAGCTCAGGTCTTTGCGCAGCAGGGGGATGTCCATGTTCATGGCAAGAGTCCGCCTGCCGAATGCGGCGTAGACGAGGACAGACGCGCCGGTGACGAAGAAGGCCAGCGTTCCCAGCATGAACGGGGCGCCCGCGATGGCGCCGATGCCGATCTCATGACCGCTCGGGGTTGCCGTGATGAGGATGGCCATGATGGGGATGATGGTCTCAGGCAACGCCGTTCCTACGGCGGCGAGGATACTTCCAATGATGCCCTGGTGGAGGTTCAGCTTGTCGCCCGCCTGCTCCACGGCATTGACGAAGACATAGCAGGAAAGGAGGATCAATCCGAGACTCACTGCTGTCATACACACGGTGATCGCCATACGCTTTCTCTCACATGATATAGTTTGTAAGCGCGGCATAACACAGAAGCCCCGAAGAGTCCATACCTACCGGGGCGTTGTCGGAGATTTGAATTTCTTAGGAATAGTCCTGGATTATCCTGTCATTGCGAGGAGCGTACACTGAAATCCTCCCCGCTTTGACAGGGATTGAGAGGGTAAAGAGTCATTGCGATGGGAAGCTGAACAATCTTAACTTGTAGTAGCTAAGACTCGATCTGACAGTTGGTCCCCTTTCTGAAGTTCTGTCTGGTCAGATCTAAGCTGTCAGATGGTCATCGGTAAGAATACCATCGACAT
>Ga0116185_1003242_pt1 | contig 14233 bp, 12 predicted proteins | sample AD_JPNNA7_MetaG_FD_89754 | JGI IMG/M metagenome (GOLD analysis project Ga0116185, IMG submission 89754) | Active sludge microbial communities of municipal wastewater-treating anaerobic digesters from Japan - AD_JPNNA7_MetaG | ecosystem: Engineered > Bioreactor > Anaerobic > Digestate | place... | reverse complement strand
TTTTTAGACTCGAGACGCTTAAGACCGTAAGCATCATTATTATGAATTTTATCCATAGGAGACCTCTGAATTTGTTACATAAATTTAGTCTCCTGTGGTCATATGACCTAAACTTTAAATAATCTCGAATATTCAAATAATTAAATTCTAAAAACATTGAAACAAAGCCGCTTATTTTGGGCGGCTTTTTTTTATTGATTTTTTTATGGGAAATAGTTACACTTAGTGTAACAATTAAAAAAATTATGTCAGCATCAACAAAATTATCCTCATCAGTTAAAGCTTTGTGTTACCTTGCCAGTAATTCTCTACCACAAAACAGCAATGATATTGCAGAAGCCACGGGAATTAATGCATCCAAAATAAGAAGATTAATGGCTATGCTTGGTACTGCAGGAATTGTAAAAAGTGACACCGGAATGTTTGGCGGTTATGCACTTAACAAATCTTCTGATAAAATTCATTTGCAGGAAATCTATTGTGCGATAGAAGACAGAAAAGCTTTTTATCTTGATGTTAATAAAGAAAAGTTAAATCAATCTGCAAATTCAAAAAGAATAAATAAATTTTTTCTTGATCTTTTTTCAGATATACAAATTGAAATAGAAAGTAAAATGGAAAAGATTACTTTAAAAGACATATTAAATCATATTAAATAAGGAGTTATTATGGAATTCTTAAAAAGACTTGGTATCAAAGAGAAAAATTTTGGCTGTAGTACCGGAACAGTGTGGAATAAAACTACTGATCAGGGAGAGTTGAAAATTTATTCTCCTGCCACTGGGGAGTTTATTGCTTCTGTGTATCAAGCTTCAGAGGCTGATTTTGAAAATTTACTAAATGTAACTGATAAAGCATTTCAATACTGGCGAACTGTACCTGCTCCTAAACGTGGTGAAATAGTACGACAAATTGCAAATAAGTTAAGAGAATATAAAAAAGATCTTGGAATGCTTGTTTCGTTTGAGATGGGAAAATCATTACAGGAAGGAATGGGTGAAGTACAGGAGATGATTGATATATGTGATTTTGCAGTAGGACAATCAAGGCAGCTTTATGGATTTACTATGCAGTCTGAAAGACCAATGCATAGAATGTACGATCAATATCATCCTTTAGGTACTGTTTGTACAATTTCAGCATTTAACTTCCCTGTTGCAGTCTGGTCTTGGAATGCAATGATAGCTGCAGTTTGTGGTGATGTAAATATATGGAAACCTTCTTCGAAAGTTCCGCTTTCAGCAATTGCTTGCCAGAATATTTTAAAAGATGTATTAGTTGAAAATAATCTGCCGGAAGGAATCTTCACATTAATAATTGGTAAAGGTTCTACTATCGGTGAAAAAATACTTAATGAAAAACGTATTCCATTAATTTCAGTAACAGGTTCTACAAATGTTGGAAGACATGCAGCAGAGGTAATTGCAAAAAGATTTGGCAGAGCAATTCTTGAACTTGGAGGAAATAATGCCATAATAATGACACCGGATGCAGACTTAAAAATGGCAATGCCTGCAGTTGTGTTCGGAGCAGTAGGAACAGCAGGACAGAGATGCACTACAACTAGAAGATTAATAATTCACGATTCTATTTATGATAAAGTTAAAGAAGCATTAATTAAAGCTTATAGCGGATTAAAAATCGGAAATCCACTGGATGAAAAAAATCATGTTGGTCCGCTTATAGATAAAAATGCTGTGAAAGATTTTACTAATGCTCTTAAGCAAGTTCAGGAAGAAGGCGGTAAAATAGTTCATGGCGGAACAATATTAGAAGGTGAAGAATATAAATCCGGAACCTATGTAGTTCCTGCAATTGTTGAAGCAGAAAACCATTACAAAATTGTTCAGGAAGAAACTTTTGCACCTATATTGTATTTAATTAAGTATTCCGGAGATGTAAAAAATGCAATTGAATTACAAAATGGAGTTGTTCAGGGGCTATCTTCATCAATATTTACTAATAATCTCCGTGAAGCTGAAATGTTCTTATCTGCTGAAGGTTCTGATTGTGGAATTGCAAATGTAAATATCGGGACTTCAGGCGCTGAAATTGGTGGAGCTTTTGGTGGCGAAAAAGAAACCGGAGGTGGAAGAGAGTCCGGTTCTGATGCCTGGAAAACTTATATGCGTAGACAAACCAATACCATAAATTATGGAACTAAACTTCCTTTGGCTCAAGGGATTAAGTTCGATATTTAATAATATCTTATTATAAAAAAGGGAAGTGATGTTATAAAATTTTACTTCCCTTTACTTTTTTACTTAAGTTTTTGATAAGAAAAAATTACCTGCATTATTTTCCGCTCTTAATAATTCGTTTTTCAATTAAATTCCTAAACAACTTATAACTTGGTTTGGTCAATTCTGTCATGAACATTGCTATCATATAATTCATTGAGTGGCCTGACATTTGTTTATCAGGGAGTAAAAATTATTCAAATGAATTTAGATATCACGAAAATAACTTCATGCGGATCTGATTGGGAGACCAACAGATACACTTTTCTACAGACTATTAAAACCTGGAGAAGTGAAATACATCAGAATAGACTATATCCCGCTATTGAATATGCAAATCAACTGCAACTGAGATTCAGCGATATACTTAATGAGAATATTGAATCTAAGTCGTGGCTGGAAAATGAAGTAAAAGGTACCTTTGTAGATAATAAGCTTGTTATTATCGAAAAGGCTCATCAAATAAGCTCTCAATTAGATAAATTAATTGATTTTATAAAATGGGCATTAAATGAAAATCTGGAAATCTTAAATGAAGCAGGAATTGTTAAACAGTTTGTCAGGGATAATGTTGATATAATTTCCTGTTGTAACAAAGATAAATACAGAGGTAAAGGATATATTTTAATTCCGGATAATAAATTAAATGTATATAAAATATATCTTTATGATCTTTCAATAAACTGGTCTATAGATGATCCGGTTGAATATTTAGAAATGACTTTGCTCAGATCAATTCCTGTTAAGTTAGTTAATTTATCTCTTGAAGAGCTGATGAATGAGTTTATGAAAAATTCCAGAACTCTGTTTGATCCAATGATTTACATCTGTAAAACTGAACTTGACTTTCCATTTAAAGAAACTGTGTTTCCGATAATAAAAGAAAAACTGCTAGCTTCAGTAAATGGTTTGGAGCCTTATCTTTAGCTGGAAGAAAGCAAAATCAGATCGGACAAAATTCTTCCGGTTTCATCCAGAATAAAATCATTCTTTTTATTATCAGTAACCCTTACTTCTTCATCCAAAAGCTCAACATCTTGATTTACTTCTGAATCAACAATTCTATCAGATTTTCTTTGTTCCTCTTTTTCTTTTTCAATTATTCTTTTTTCTTCATTTAAAGAAATAGAAGTCTTTAGTTTATTTTCCTGATATATTAGGATATCTTCATTCAGATGTTCGAAATTTTTATTATTAGAAATTCTCCTTTCGTGTTTAGCTTTTAATTCAGGAATAAATTTCTTTATATCTTCGTACTTATTATAGACTGCAGATTTTATTTCATCATAAGGCAAAGCGCTTGGTTCCGCACTTTCACCAAAGTCTTTTGGATCAATTGCAGATGGAAAAGATATATCAGGTATAACTCCGCGGTTTTGTGTACTTGCGCCGCTGACTCTGTAATATTTTGCAATAGTAATTTTTAACTGCCCAAGAGTATTATTTCTATTGGTAGAAACTCTGTTAAGATCTATAAGATTCTGAACTGTGCCTTTACCGAATGTTTGTTCTCCGATAATGATTCCTCTTTCATAATCCTGAATTGCACCAGCAAAAATTTCTGACGCAGAGGCACTAAACCTGTTAACAAGAACTGCGAGAGGTCCATCATAAACTATATTAGGATCAGGATCTTCTGCAATATCTATTTTTCCATCAGAATTTTTAACCTGAACAACAGGACCATTTTTTATAAACAATCCAGTTAGCTCTATAGCTTCCTGAAGAGATCCGCCGCCATCTTCTCTAAGATCGATAATAATTCCTGAAATATTTTCTTTTGATAATGAGTCGATAAGTTTTCTTACATCACGAGTCGTACTTCTGAAATTTCCATCTCCGCTTCTTTGTGCCTCAAAATCACTATAGAATTTCGGGATATCGATAACACCTAATCTGAAAGGTTTACCATCATTAAGAATTTCCAACACTTTACCGGTTGCTGCCTGATCTTCAAGTTTAATTTTATCTCTTACAAGCGATATCTCGATTGGTTTTGACTTTAAATCACTGCCTGCTTTGATAATTTGTAATCTAACTGTAGTTCCGGCTTTACCCCTTATAAGTTTGACAGCATCAGTAATTCTCCAGCCGATTATATCTTCAAACTCACCATCTTCGCCCTGGGCAACTCCAATAATTTTGTCATCTGCTTTAAGTAAGCCGCTTTTGTATGCAGGACCACCGGGAATAATTTCAACAATTTTGGTATAATCATCTTCAGTTTGTAACCTTGCACCAATTCCCTCTAATGAAAGGCTCATATCAATCTTAAAATTTTCAGATGAAACTGGTGATAAATAATTCGTATGCGGATCAATATTTTCCGTAAAAGAATTCATTGCAAATTGAAATACATCTTCAGGTTTATATTGATTGATAAAATTCGCAAGATTCTTATAACGTTTTCTAAGTGTCTTTTGAATGAACTCCCAATCTTTGCCGTTTAACTTGTAAGTAAGTGCATCATTTTTCAGGCGTTTTCTCCAAAGTTCATCTAATTCGGATTTATCCTTAGCCCAATTTGCTTTGTCACGGTTATATTCAAAAATTTCATCAAGTGAATAATCAAATTCAGAGTTCAATAAGGAATCGATAAAATGTAATCTTTCATTGAATCTTTTACGGTACAAATTAAAAGCTTCAAAATAAAAATCGAGATTGCCTTCTAGAAGATTATCATCAAGTTTAAATTTATAAGAAGCAAGGTTATCTATATCAGATTTTAAAAAATAGTTTTTGCCATTATCTAAAACTTTAATATAACGGTTAAATATTTTTTCGGACAGTGAATCATCAATTTCAAATTGTTTGTAATGATATCGTGATAAAAGCGAAACAAGCAATTGGCTTTCAGTTCTATAATGATTAAGCGGTTCAAGTACCGTAAGTGTATCTGTGGTATATGAAAGTGATGAAACATTTCCGGAATCAGGAATAGAAAAACTTAATGCTACGATAGAAATTAAGACAAATAATATTATGCTAAATTTTTTCATTAAATGCTCTGGATGATAGATTATTGTAAAAACTCATCTTACTTGACTGATAAATATACAATTAGTTCAGAAATTTCAAGATATTAAGACTTCTGTGATGAATAATGTGTTCCCTAACAAATAGAGCCTAATAAAAGAAAAATAATGAAAAACTTTTTTAACTTTGATAAGAAGTTTAATAATGGTTTTGAAATGGCAAAAGTAAGAGAAATATTAAGAAGAAAAGCACAATATGCTGATCCGTTAAGCGCATCTGTTGATGATATATTTTCTGATATCCAGAACAGTATCGAAAATAAGGATGAAGTTGAAGTAATAGAGAAAGACGGAAAAAAAGTAATTGTATTTAATGATCCGCTTTTTTCACGCGAACCAAGGAGCATAATAAATTATTCTATCTTCAGAGGTAAATGGGAGTTTGAACCTCTTGAAGATATAGATGAAACTGATCTTGATAAATGTGCAATACAGTTTACTCCGCTAAACGATTCAGCAAAGGTGATAATTGCTTTTAAATCATTAAAAGACAGAGTAGAGTTTATGAACTCTATTTATGCAAATGAAGAAATGAAACAGGTTGGCAGCGGAATGAGCTTTGAAAAATTAGCTAATTCAAAAGTGCTGAAAACCACCGGCGGTTTAGTGGGATTAACTATGGCTGGTTATGGGTTATATAAAATGTTTTCAAAAAAAAATGAAGAATAATTTATTAAACCTTCAATCTTACATTAATGCGTTATCTTATAAGTTATAATTCATCTTTACCAATTGTTCTGCTGAAAATATAATCAACATTCTTCAACATATTTTTGCTTTCAAAGATTTCAGCTATTTCAGATTCCGAAAGAAGATCTTTTATCTTTTCTGATTTTAATATTTCATCTTTAAGATTTAATGAATGATTTTGCCATACTTTCATTGCACAATCCTGCACCAGTTTATAAGCTTCTTCGCGAGAAATACCTTTTGTAACAAGCTTAAGCAAAACAGTCTGAGAATAAATCAATCCTCTTGTAAGATTTAAATTTTTGAGCATATTTTCAGGATAAATAATTAAGTTAGAAACTAACTTAATCATCAAATCCAACATATAATCCAGAGCAATACAGCTATCCGGAATAATAATTCGTTCAACAGATGAATGCGAGATATCTCTTTCGTGCCATAGAGCAACATCTTCTAAAGCTGCAATTGAATTGCTTCTAAGAATACGAGCAAGTCCTGCTATTCTTTCACTTATAATCGGATTGCGTTTATGCGGCATAGCAGAAGATCCTTTTTGACCTTTTGAAAAGTATTCTTCGGCTTCAAGAACTTCAGTTCTTTGCAAATGACGAATTTCAATTGCAATTTTTTCTAAAGTTGCACCTATTACTGCAAGCGTTGAAACAAACTCGGCATGTCTGTCTCTTTGAATTATTTGTGTAGAAATCGGAGCAGGCTTTAAACCCATTTTAGTACAAACATATTCTTCAACTTTGGGTGATAAATGTTCAAAAGTTCCAACTGCGCCGGATATCTGACCGACACTTATAGTTTCAACAGCATTTTCTAATCTTTTAATATTTCTTTTTGTTTCCTCATACCATAGAGCAAATTTTAATCCCATAGTTGTCGCTTCTGCATGTATTCCATGTGATCTGCCAACGCACAAAGTATTTTTATGTTCTAACGCTCTTTGTTTTAATGCAGATTTTAAATCGGATAATCTTTTTAAAATTAAATTGCCAGCAGTTTTCATCTGATAGGAAAGGGTGGTATCCAAAATATCAGAAGATGTCATTCCATAATGAATGTGCCTTGATTCAGGTCCAACATATTCAGCAACATTAGTTAAAAATGCTATAACATCGTGCTTTGTAGTTTCTTCTATTTCCAGAACTCGTTTAACATCGAAGTTGGCTTTTGTTTTTATTACTTCTACATCTTCAAAAGGAATTTCACCCAATTGTGCACGAGCTTCACACGCAGATATTTCAATTTTTACCCAGGTTTCAAATTTAAATTTATCTTCCCAGATTTTACCCATTTCGGGAAGGGTATATCTTTCAATCATTATCTTTTATCCAGCTTCATTTTTTTAGTTAGTTCAGAATTATCTCTGATTATTTTAACAGAAATTTCCTGTCCTGCTCTGAATTCCTGAAAGACACCAAAAATAGTCTGCTCATTATTAATTCTGTATCCTTCAATTTGAGTAATAATATCACCAACTTTTAATCCTGCTTTATCGGCAGGTGAGTTAGATATTATTTTGGTAACTATAACACCTTTAGTGCTTCTTAGATCATAGTAATTAGCTATGCCTGCATCAATAGATTGAATGCTCATACCAATCTGAAAATCTCTATCTATCTTCCCGCTGCTTTTAAGTTCAGTAATAATTCTTTTTACTTTATCAATTGGAATTGCGAATCCAAGTCCGATGTTTCCCTGATTTCCGCCGGCAGTATAAATTAAAGTATTCATCCCGATTACTTGTCCAAGTGAATTTACCAGTGCACCACCACTATTTCCACCATTGATTGCAGCATCGGTTTGAATCATATTTAAATAATATCTGTCGTTAATTGGCTCAAGGTTCATACCTGTTGCTGAAATAACTCCAACAGTAACAGTAGGTTTATCGTTTAGTTCAAAAAGACCGAAAGGATTACCCAATGCAATTACCCATTCGCCGATAATTAAATCACTTGATGTTCCTAATTCGACATACGGCAAATCTTTACCATCAATTTTTAACAAACAAATATCTGATGTCGGATCGCTGCCAATAATTTCCGCTTTATGATGTGAACCATCCGTCATTGTAATTGTGATTTCAGCAGCATTACCGGCAACGTGATCATTTGTTACAATATAACCATCAGGTGATATAATATATCCGGAGCCAAGTCCTTGCACTTTTTGATTATAATTGCCTCTGTTGCCAAAAAATTGTCTGAAAAAAGGATCATCAAAAAATGAACTAAAAGGATCTCTAACTTTTCTTATCTCGATAACATTAATTCCAACAATTGCCGGGCTTACTTTCTGGACTGTCTCAGTAATAATGTTTCTTCTGGAGTTGGTAATATCATCATTAAACTTTTTAGCCAGATTCATATTGGTCAGCAATGCTTTCCCATTATTTTGAGCTTCAAAAATATCATCATTGATTTTAGAGTTCAGATATATAAATGCACCTAAAAAGCTTAACAATATTGCTAATATTGAAAAACCGAAGATTTTTTTACTAATCATTTTTATTCTTATCGTTTTGTTTAATAATTTCTTTTAAAGGTTCAATATGTTTAATGAAAATCAAAATTAATGAAACTGATGATATCAGGACTAATTCGTTTAAATTCTTATCAGTAATCATTGTGTACTCTGAATAAAGATCATGACCGATCAGAACAGTTATTAATGTTAAGATAGTTGCAAAAATATTTGCAACTAAAATATCTTTTTTTATCAAATAAAAAACCAACCAGATAATTACCCACGTTACTAATAATAATGGTGCAATTACTATGCTGCCGCCGGCAGTTGTAGCCAGTCCGCGCCCGCCATTAAAATTCAGCCAGGGATTAAAACAATGTGCAAATATTGAAAAAACTAAGGCAAGTCCCACAAAAGAATAATTTTGTTCAAATAATTGTAAAACAATTAAAACCGGAATGAGTCCTTTTAAGAAATCAATAATAAAAACTATAATGCCAAGTTTTTTAGAACCGGAAACCTCATAGGAATTCATTGCTCCGACATTTCCTGTTCCGCTTGTTGTTATATCAATTCCTTTTGCCCTTTTTAAAACTATATATGCCGTTGGAATTGAGCCAAATAAATAACCTAAAAGGCTGCTAATTAAATATGCCAATATTAAAACTATTATTATGTTATTTAAAGATAAATAATTTTTTGAAGCGAAATAAAGAGTGAAAAGAATTGATTCTTGAGGCGCCGGTCGGATTCGAACCGACGAATAAAGGTTTTGCAGACCTTCCCCTTAAGCCACTTGGGTACAGCGCCATTATTATAAAAACAAAAATCCACATAAGTGAATTTTGAGCGGGAAACGGGACTCGAACCCGCGACATCAACCTTGGCAAGGTTGCGCTCTACCAACTGAGCTATTCCCGCGATTAAATTGAACAATAAATCAAAAAACGTGGAAGAAATATAATATCACTCAGGTTATTTTGCAATGATTTAAAATAAAAAGAGCCGCTATAAACGGCTCTTTTAGTAATTTCATAAACTAATTACTTCATTAACATCATTTTGATTGCACTAACAGCATATGATGTTTCAAGTTTGCAGATATAAATTCCACTTGGTAATGAAGCAGCATCAAAAGTTACATTAAAGGTTCCTGACATCATAAATTCATTCTTTAAAACTGCAACTTCTTCACCTAACATATTATAAACTGCTAACTTAACAAATGATGGTTCTGTTACAGAATATTTTATGTTTGTTGACGGGTTAAATGGATTTGGATAGTTCTGTTGAATTCCAAATTCTGTTGGAGCATTAACTTCAACAAAGATTTCATTGCTATATTCATATCTTCCGCTAAAATCAACTTGTTTTAGTCTATATGTGTAATTTCCATCAACTAAATCTACATCTGTATAAGAATAATTGGTTCTTTGTGTAGTTGTACCAGCACCTTGAACGATTCCAATGGTAACATACTGATCATCACCAAATTTTCTCTGAATCTCGAATCCGTTATTGTTTAATTCTGATTCAGTTGTCCAGTTAAGTGTAACCGTATTTTTATTCACATTTGCAGTGAATGCAGAAAGTTCAACCGGAACTACACCAAGATCTACAACAGTATAATCATCAACAAACATTTGGCAATTAGCATTGTCTCCAAAGAAATCACTTGCATGCAAAGTTTTTTGTATAGCAGAACCATTTGCACCAAGAGTCCATTGCCAGCTGAGAATTGCAGTTCCATTAATTGTAACTACGCCAAGATCTGCATCCAGATCAACCTCAACTTCTACTGGGAACCAGGTTGCTATTGGCCAGGGGAAAGTAACTGCAGTACTTGATCCGCCAAATAATCTCCCATTTCCGCCTACATCAAAATAACATTCAAGAGCCCACTGACTATTACTACCATTGAAAAGAGCTAATGTATTGAAATAACCGGCTTTACCAGAAGGGATATAAACAAAGAAACTTATTCTATATCTTCCGGTTGTATAAGGAGTAGTACCAAAAGGTTTTACCAGATCATTATCCTGAATAATTACAACAGAGTTGGGAGAACTGTGAGAAAAAGCATTAGAAACTAATGGATCTTCACCAGCACCGCCATCCCAGGTAGTCCAGAAGGATGGATTTTGAGCAGCTAATCCTGTACCAGCAGTATATGAATCAAAGTTATCAAAAAAGAGTGCAGCGGGGGCTGGCGAATCTTCTACTACTCCACGGATATTCCAGTTATAATTTAAGCTGAATCCTGCAAGATGTTCCCAAACTCCAGAGTCATTAACCCAATCACCATCTGGATTTGCTGGACCTTCATCACAGCCTAAAGGATAGTTAGCTCCGGTTGCATCTGCAACTTCTAAACATACCCATAGATCAGTACCAGCAATTGAGACGTAATCATCTAATTCAACTTCATTCCAACCACCAACTGTTAAAGAACCTAAATCAAGCGGTTGATTCACTAATAATGCTCCTGGTGCTGTAGCTGAGCCAGCATCATAAATTTTTACGGTTAAACCTGTTGCAGCTTGAGCATAATAAAATTGTACAAAGCGTAATTCACCACCAGTTAAAGGACCTAGTAAAGCGGGGGTAAATCTAGCACCTGCTATAAAAGTAGTGCCTCCATCTCCAATAGAATTACCAGCGTTTTCACCGTCGTAATGAACAACAACAAGTGCTTCAGTAACACTTGGGGATTCTGATTTCGTGTTGTTTTGAACAACAGAAAAATTTTGGGCAAAAGAGAAAGCAGCAAAAAAGAATACAAAAAGGAGAGTATTAAACTTGCTCATAATTACTCCGTAATTTAGTTAAATGAAATAGTTAATTAAAGAAAAACAATAAATTGAAATAGTTTTTAGAAATTATTTTAATTACAAAATTATATTAAATAATTAATTAACAAAGTTCAATAATATTAAAATTTTATTTTCTTACTCCATGAATGAAACCACGGTATGGCAACGAATGTTGTACTGTAATAAATGCTTTAGGGTCAATTGATTCAATTAATGAAATAACTTTTTTCTGATTTTTTCTTTGAACAATTACAACCAATAAAGATACATCACCTGAGACACCTGTTGCAGGCAGTTGTGTAACACCATATTTCTCTTTACGTAAAATCTCTGCAATCTTTTCTGATGCAATTCTGGAAATTATATTAAGTTGTGCAAATCCCAATCCTATCTTTTGTTCGAGAGTAATTCCAAGAATATTTCCAAGACCGAATCCTATGGCGTAACCAAAAAGATTTAAAACCTGATCAAGATTTTGGAAAATATATCTGATTGCAAATACCCATATTAAAACTTCTATTGTGCCGGCAAGTCCCGCAAGGTATTTTCTACCCTGAACAACCAAGATAGTTCGCATTGTACCGATTGAAACGTCGCAAATACGCATCAACATTATTAGGAGCGCACCGAAAATTGATTCTGACATTATACCTGTAATATTATTATTGATTAAGTTACTTTTACAAAAAATTTTATCTTTGCCTTATAAATCTATAAAAACTTGGATAAAATGTTTAGAATTCAACGAGAAGAATTAATTGATGAGTTAACAAAAAAAGGCATTTCTGATTTAGCAGTTATAAAAGCGATGGGAAATGTTGAAAGAGAAAAGTTTATCCCTGCAACTTTGCGGCATTTGGCTTATAAAGATGTAGCTTTACCAATAGGCTACGAACAGACTATTTCTCAGCCATATACAGTAGCATATATGACACAATTATTAAATATCAAAAAAACCGGTTTGAAGATACTGGAAATCGGAACCGGTTCAGGTTATCAGGCTGCGGTACTAAACGAAATGGGATGTGATGTTTATAGTATAGAGAGAAATCTGGATTTACATCATATGGCTACTAAACTTTTTGATAAACTTGGAATCAGAGTTCACGCAAAATACGGCGATGGTACAATAGGCTGGGCAGAGTTTGCTCCTTTTGATGGAATTATTGTAACTGCAGGTTCACCAACGGTTCCAAAAAAATTAAAAGATCAATTAATTGTTGGTGGAAGGATGGTTATTCCGGTTGGTGATCGTATATCACAAAAGCTTTATCTGTTAATAAAAAAATCTGATACTGAATTTGATTCTGAAGTTATTCCTGAATTTACTTTTGTTCCTTTAATAGGAAGAGAAGGTTGGAAAATGTAATTGTAATAGTTGGACCGACAGGTTCGGGGAAAACTAAATTAAGTTTAATGCTTGCTGAATTACTGAACTCTGAAATAATTTCTGCAGATAGCAGACAGATTTTCAAATTTCTTGATATTGGAACGGCTAAACCAACTAAAGAAGAGCTAAAAAAAGTTAAACATCATCTGATTGATAAAATAAATCCGGATCAGGATTATAATGCAAGTAAGTTTGCAGCAGATGCTGAACAAATAATTAAACAAATATTTGAACAAAAGAAAATTCCAATAGTAGTTGGCGGATCAGGATTATATATTAAAGCTTTAATTGATGGTATTGCAGAATCTGCTGACACAAATTCTGAGTTAAGAGAAGAATTACTTACACTTAGGAAAAAGATGGGGAATGAATATTTATATAATGAACTTAAAAAAGTTGATAAAGTAAGCGCTGAAAAAATGCTTCCACAAAACTGGAAAAGAGTAATTCGTGCACTTGAAGTTTATAAATTAACTGGAAAACCAATCTGGATGCATTATCAAAATCAGCAAATTGAAAGAGAATTTTCTTTTAAGCAGATTGGTCTAAACTGGAAAAGGGGAGAGTTATATAAAAATATCGAAAATCGTGTTGATAAAATGATCGAAGATGGATTTATTGATGAAGTTAAAAGTATATTGAAGATGGGCTATTCCAGAAACATAAATGCATTAAATACTGTTGGCTATAAAGAAATAATAGAATATCTTGATAACAGGATTTCGCTGGATAGAGCAATTGAGCTAATTAAGCGGAATACAAGACGATATGCAAAAAGACAAATGACCTGGTTTAACGCTGATAAAAGAATTGAATGGTTTAATATCAATAATGAAGATGATTTTAAAAATCTTGCTGAAAAAATAGCAAAGGAAATAAATGAAAGAAAAAATTAAAATAGCATCCGGACAAGGGTTTTGGGGCGATCTTATCGATGCTCCGTTTCATCAGGTTACAAAAGGCGACATTGATTATCTTGTAATGGATTACCTTGCTGAAGTAACAATGTCAATACTTCAAAAGCAAAAAAATAAAAATCCTGAACTTGGTTACGCAAAAGATATTCCTGAACTGATGAAAAGAATTCTTCCTATCATAAAAGAAAAAAATATTAAAGTTATAACAAACGGCGGCGGGGTAAATCCTGTAGCCTGTGCAAATGCTGTTATTCAGGTTGCAAAAAATCTGGGAATAAAAAACTTAAAGATTGGCGTTGTGCTTGGTGATAATATCAAGGATAACCTTGATGAACTGATTGCTGAAGGTGCTGACTTAAAAAATATGGAAACAGATGAACCAATTGATTTAGTTAAAGATAAAATATTAAGTGCAAATGTTTACTTTGGAGCATTCCCGATTGTTAAGGCGCTTGAGAAAGGTGCTGATATTATTATTACAGGAAGAACAACAGATACCGGTTTAACACTTGCGCCAATGATTTATGAATTTGGCTGGAAAAATACTGATTACGATTTACTTTCAGCAGGAACTGTTGCCGGGCATATTCTGGAATGCGGTGCGCAGTCCAGCGGCGGAAATTTTTTAGGTGATTGGCAATCAATACAAAATATGGCTGAGATTGGTTTT
>Ga0116185_1003226_pt1 | contig 14263 bp, 10 predicted proteins | sample AD_JPNNA7_MetaG_FD_89754 | JGI IMG/M metagenome (GOLD analysis project Ga0116185, IMG submission 89754) | Active sludge microbial communities of municipal wastewater-treating anaerobic digesters from Japan - AD_JPNNA7_MetaG | ecosystem: Engineered > Bioreactor > Anaerobic > Digestate | place... | reverse complement strand
TTCGTGGCTTTCCGCGCGAGATACATCGCGATCTCGAAACCGCCCAGCAGCGTGGGTTTCAAGACCGCGGCCGCGGCGCCGCGCCATTTCTCGAGGTCCCATTCGCCGTGCTCGACGATGGTCTCGTCGAGAGCGACGGGCAGTCCGGTCCTTCCGGCGAACTCGACGAGGGCCGCGGGGTCCTGAAGCGGTTCCTCGACATATTCGATGGCGCACCCTTCGATGGCCTGCGCAAACGCCATGGCGCCCGGCAGATCCCAGGCCCTGTTGGCATCGAGGCGAAGCGCGCACCTGCCGCCGCACAGGGCAGCCAACGCGCGGACCGTCTGCGCGTCTTCTTGCGGGGTTTCACGGCCCACCTTGAGTTTCAGCGTCGAGTATCCGGCCCGGAGCAATTCTCCGGCGCGTTCGAGCACCGTTTCCTGCGTTCCCCACAGGAGCCCGTTGACCGGGATCGTTGACCGGTGCGGGTGCGGCGCGAGAGCAAAGGCGGGAATGTCGTGCTCGCGCCCGAGCAGCTGCAACAAGGCGCTTTGCACGGCGAACTTCAGCGAGGCCACGAGTTCGAACGGCAGCAGCCAGCGCTCGAAGTGGTCCGTCACCAGTTCGAGGCGCGGCGGAAGCTCAGCACCCTCGAGAGCTCTTACCAGCATCAGGGCTTGACGAATCGTTTCATCGATATTCTCGCGGCTGAGTCCCGGCAACGGAGCGGCATCGCCAAAGGCGAACGTCCCCGAATCGTTTTCGAACCGCAGTAACAGTCCCGCGCGCGAAGTGCAGATGCCGTTGGGCAGCACCAGCGGCCGCAGCAGCGGCAGATCGTAAAGGTAGGTCTCTGCGCGGACAATCCTCATACGAGCCAACCCAGGGAGAATAGAATACTGAAGAGCAGCAGCAGACCGCCGGTCTGGGCCAGGGTCCGGTTCAACGCGAGACCGTCACGTTGTGTGAACACGGTCCGAATCGCCGGCGCGGCGAGAAAGACCAGCGCCGCAGGCGTGACCATGAACCACAGGTTGTTCTCGCGCACGTAGAAGTACACCGGCACCGCCACGCACGCGCCAATGACGCAGAACAGGTACTCGGCGCGCGCGAATCCCGGGCCGAACCGGACGGCCAGAGTCTTCTTGTTCGCCTTGCGGTCTTCGTGCGCGTCCCGCAGATTGTTCACGGTAGGCAAGGCCACCGAGGGCAGGCCAGGGCCAAGGCTCGCAACAAATGGCGCCGCGCCGCGCAACTCGAGCGTCTGCAGGTAATACGTCCCGACGACAGCCACAGGCCCAAAGAACACCAGCACAAACAAGTCGGCAAGACCGGTATACCCTAGTGGATATGGTCCCGCTGTATAGAGAATGCCCGACGCAATCGAAAGCAGCCCGATGGCGATAAAAGGCCATCCCCCCCGCCATACAATGTATGTGCCCGGCAGGAAAACGAGCAGAAACGTCACCATGGAAGCGCGCAGCACATGGACAGGCTTGACCAGCCCCGACTGCGCCGCGCGAAGCGGACCTTTCCGTTCCGCGGTGTCGGCCCCCTTCAGATAATCGAAATAGTCGTTGGCGAAATTCGTGGCGATTTGGATCAGCACCGCCCCGAGGAGCGCGCACATCGCCGCGGGCAAATGAATGCCTCCGTCGGAAAATGCGATAGCCGTGCCGACGCAAACGGGGGAGACGGCCGCCGCAAGCGTCTTGGGGCGCGCCGCTTCTATCCAGGCGTCAGCGTGTGTGAATCCGTCAGCCATAGTGCTTTGAACCGCATGAGGCTGCCCATGACCCCGGCATTGTGGCCTCGCTCCTCTACGGATACCTCGGATACTTGCTGAAATCGGGCGGCCGTTTCTCATTGAACGCGTTCCGGCCCTCTTGCGCCTCGGGCGTCTGGTAGAACAGGAGCGTCGCGTTCCCGGCGAGTTCCTGGAGCCCCGCCTGGCCGTCGCAATCCGCATTCAGCGCGGCCTTGAGACACCGCAGCGCGGTCGGCGAGTTGCGCAATATCTCGCGGCACCACTGCACGGTTTCCTCCTCGAGCCGCTCATAAGGCACGACTGCGTTGACGAGCCCCATATCCAGCGCCTCCGCTGCCGTGTACGGACGGCACAGGAACCAGATCTCGCGGGCCTTTTTCTGCCCCACGATCCGGGCCAGGTAGCTGGCCCCATAGCCCCCGTCAAACGAGCCCACTTTCGGGCCGGTCTGCCCGAAGATGGCGTTTTCGGCGGCGATGGTCAAGTCGGCCATCAGGTGAAGGACGTGCCCCCCGCCGATGGCATAGCCGGCTACCATGGCGATGATGGGCTTGGGGCAGGTCCGCATCTGGCGCTGAAAATCGAGAACATTCAGGCGGTGCCGGCCCGATTCGTCGACGTACCCCGCCTCGCCCCGGATTCTCTGGTCGCCTCCGGAGCAGAATGCCTTCTCGCCCTCGCCCGTGAGAATGATTACCCCGATAGCATCGTCAAACCGGGCATCCGAAAGGGCCTTCGACATTTCGTCTACAGTCAGCGGCCGGAACGCATTCCGCACCTCCGGCCGGTTGATGGTGATCTTTGCCATCCCTTCCGCCTTCTCGTACGTGATATCCGTAAACTCGCCCGCGGACTTCCATTGAACGCTCAACATACATACAACTCCCGGATTTTTGGGCACAACGGCTACAGCGCGGCGCCTTCGCGCAGATCATCAAGCAGACCCTGCAAGAGCCTAGTATAGTCCGTGGGTTTTTCGAAGTGCACGTTGTGCCCCGCATCGGGCATGACCGCCATCGCCGCGCGGGGGATCATCTCGCACATCGACTCGGCAAGAGTGCGGTATTTCGGGTCGCGTTCCCCAACGACGAGCAAGACGGGGGCGGCTATCTCGTGCAACGCATCCCACAGCGAGGGCTGGGCCCCCGTCCCCATCCCGCGCAGGACCCTCGCCAGCTCGCGGGGATTGTTCATGCGCCGGCGCTCGAGCAATTCCTCGAACCGGCTGCCGTGCTTGCGCAGGGTTTCAAACAGGGGCCTGGCATACCACTGACGGAGAAACGTCTCCCAATTCCCTGTCTCCAGCTCCTCCGCGAGGCGGTCATCGCGCTCCCGGCGCTCGGCACGCTCCCTCTCGGTGCGGAGACCCGGCGAGGCCGATTCCATGATCAGTCCCTCGATGCGTTCACGATATTCCGTGGCTAGATAGAGCCCGAGCCGGGCGCCCATCGAGTAACCCACAACGAAGAAGCGGCCCGGCGACACGCGGTCCATCAGGTGCATCACGTCGCGCGACACCGCCGCCATGGTGTACGCGGCGGAATCGCTGCGCACCGGCGTATACCCATGGCCCGGAAGGTCAACGAGAACGCAGCGGCACGCGCGCGACAAGTCTTGCGCAATGAGACGCCAATCCTCGCCGGAACCCATGAAGCCGTGCAAGAACAGGACCGTCACGTTCCCGGTCGGGTTCAGCACAACGTAATGCAGTTCGCGTGTCATGGCATTCTGCCCGGTCTTGCGTCAGGCTCGAAGAGCATCGAGCACCTGCGCATCAATCGCTTCGTGCAGCACTGCATTTTCCGCACGGTTGGTCCGGATTTCGATAAGGGTGGCATGAGAACGTTCAAGCGCTGCCACGTACTCATCCCTAAACCCCGCAAGCGAGTCCGGTTTCGCATACACCACTCCGAACATGCCCGCGGCGGATTCAAACGTAAGACCGTGGGGTGTCGCGAAATACGGTTCAAAGGCCTCCTCATGCGCGGTTACCGGTAGAAAATGGAAAATGCCCCCGCCGTCGTTGTTGAGCACCACAAGAACCACGGGCGCGCACGTTTCACGCAACAACGCCAGGCTGTTCAGGTCGTGAAGCGCCGCTAGATCGCCGAGAATCGCCGTGATGGGGCGTTTGGCGCCGAACGCCGCGCCCGCCACCGTGGCGATGTTACCGTCGATACCGCTTACCCCGCGGTTGGCGAAGACCACCGGCCGGTCCCCGTTTGCCTGCGCATAGCGTTGCATGTCCCGGACGGGCATGCTGTTGCCCAGGAACAACCCGTCCGATTCGCGCACGAGCCCTGCGATACCGCGCGCGATCGCCGGCTCCGTCAAACCTCGGTCTGCGGCGAAATACGCGTCCAACGAGTCCGCGACGCGCCTCTCGCACTCGCACATGTACTCCAGCCACAAGGAGTCTTTCACCTTAAGGCCCGCGGTAGATAGCACTTCGCATGCGCGGGGAATGTCCGCCTCGATTCGCAACGTGACCGTGTGGCCGGGGTCGTCGCGCCCGGGATGACCCGCTATCCGCACATGGTGACGCGGTCGAGCGCGCTCAAGCCACGTCTGGAACCACTTCGAAACCATCGAGCCACCCAAATGAATCAAGAGGTCGGGCGCAAATCGTGACGCATCTTCTGGAGAAGACAACAGCACGTCGAAATGGCTTATGGCGAATTCGGCCTCGAACCCCAGCCGGAGTCCCGAAGCTACCCCCGGCAAGACGGGACATTCCAGTTCACGTGCCAGCGACACGGCCGCGTCGCGCTCGTCTGCACGGTCGAGTTGGCCTATTGCGATGACAGGCCTGTGCGCTCCGTTCGCCGCCGCGCCGAGGAGAAGCGCGGCTTCCTTGCTCACGCCCCGGATCACGGGCGCATAAGACGTGCAGGGCTCGTTGGACCCACCCCAAAGTGAGTCAGCGCAGGCATCCAGCCCGGCTCCCCCATCAACGGAGACCAACGGCTCCCGATACGGGCAGTTGAGATGCACGGGGCCTCCCTCGGGAATCCTGGCACGCTGTACAGCCTGGTCGACCGTCGTCAGCACAAACGACAGGGGGATCGCCCGGCTCGGACACGGCAAATCAAAGCGCCAGCGGGTGTACGAGCCAAACATCCCGGGCTGGCATATCGTTTGATTCGCCCCCGTATCGAGCAGCTCGGGAGGACGGTCGGCCGTGAGCACAATCATGGGGATACGCGACAGGGACGCCTCGATGATCGCCGGGTAATAGTTGGCGGCGGCCGTTCCCGACGTGCAAATGAGCGCAGCCGGCCTCTCACGGGCCCGGGCATACCCCAAGGCGAAAAAACCCGCGCCCCGTTCGTCGTAATGCGTTACGCAGCGCGCGCCGGCGTTCCTTGCTGCCGCCAGCGCAAGCGGCGCGGAGCGGGAACCGGGGGAAATGCAGAACGTGTCCACGCCGTTGCGCACCAGCTCCTCGACCAGCAGGCCGGCCCAGAGTTGGTTCAGCGTCTCGGCGGTTTCAGTCATGGTGTCCGGTGAGTGCGCCCAGCGCGTTGCTCAGCTTGGTTTCGATTTCGCTCCATTCACCCTCTGGCGTGGAACCGTTAACGATTCCCGCGCCAGAGTATAACGACAGGGTGTTCCCATGCACCAGCCCCGAGCGTATCGCCACCGCAAACTCGCCGGATTCCGGTCCGGCCCATCCCACTGGTCCCGCGTACCAGCCCCGGTCGAAGGGTTCGTGTTCCCGAATGCAGGCCAGCGCCTTGTCCGTCGGCACGCCGCCCACCGCCGGGCTCGGATGCAATGCCTGCATTACGGCCGCATCCGAAATATTCTCCCTCAAGATCCCCTCCAACGGGCAGATGAGATGTTGGCACTTGGGCAGCTTCAGCACGGATATCTCAGAAGCGGCGTACACGCTCCTGCACAGGCCGTCGAGCGCCTCGCGGATTGCCCGAGCCACGAACGCGTGTTCGCGGCGGTCCTTATCGCTCGTGAGCAATTCACGGGCCAGGGCATCGTCTTCCGCCTCGGTAGCGCCTCGCGGCCGGGTACTGGCAACGGCTTCGCTTTCGAGATGGCGGCCATGCCAGCTGTACAGCCGTTCCGGGGTGGCGCCCAGAAACGCGGTCCCGGGCTCGGGCTCGAAATAGAACTGGTATGTGGCAGCCGTCCGCGCCACAATCCGCGCGAGCAGGGCCAAAGGGTCCATCGGCGCATCGAACGCGAACACGGAGCGTCTGGCCAGAACTACCTTCCCGATATCCCCTCGCCCGATGCCCCGCAAGGCTTCCCGCACGCCCGCTGTCCAACCCGCCAGGTCAGGGATATCGACCCGCTGCCGGGGAGGCGGCATCGCGTCCGCCGAGGTATCCTCGGGAAAAACGAGCGCATCCAGGCCTTCGAGCGCTTCACCGCGTACCCGGTCGCAGTCGTCACCGCTCCGAAGAAGAATATTGCACACCAGGTAGGAATGCGTCCCGTGATTCTCGAGTTGAAACCGCGGCAATACGAAACGGTAGGTGCCGAACGGCGCCCATTCACTGGAGGTCCTGTTCGAGGGATCGAACGCCATGCCTCCGTAATATCGAAGATTGGGATGCGCCGACGCCAGGTCACGCTGCAGCTCGGGAAACACGGTTTCAACGTGTCCGTCATTCGAGGTAATGGCGTCCGCGACCCCCGTTCCTGCGGCCTGGACCGTATGTTCGCGGTCTGCCCAGTAGATACGGGCGCCGGCCTCCTGCGCGCGGAGCCATGCCAGCGCGTCTGTATACGCGATGGGCGCCTCGACTCGAAGCCCCTGGGGAAACGCCGGGAGACCGGTACAGGCAGTCCGTACCGCCTGGCATACTAGCGATGCCAACATGTCCTTCGCGTTATCCGGCTCGAGCGCCTTCAAGTGCGGCTCCTTCCCTTTCATGTCATGCCGACCTGACGCTCGCCTTGATAGATCGTCGCGATACCAAACGTCCGGGGCATCGCGCGGGCATTTCGGAAGCCTGCGTCACGCATGAGTTGGCAAAAGGCTTCGCCGCACGGAAAACTCTCTATCGTGCGATCGAGATACTCATAGGCAGCGCTGTCCCCTGAGACGTACCCGGCGATGCGCGGCATGACATGACGCAGATAGAAGAGATGCACCCACCTCACAGGCCGCCGGGGCATCGAAAACTCGAGGATCAGCAAACGGCCTCCGGGTTTCAAGACCCGCCGCGCCTCACGCAACACCCCGACGATATCCTCCATGTTCCGAATGCCGAAACCCATGGTGACCGCATCAAAAATGCCGCTCCTTAGCGCAATGGAGGCGGCATCCCCGCGAATTACGTGCACGGAACCGGCCGTTTGACGGCTACGCAGCTTCTCCATGCACCTCGACAGCATCTTGCCCGCCATGTCCAGCCCCACAACCGGCCGGGCACGCGGCCTTTCGTCAAGGATGGCGAGCAGCATGTCGCCGGTGCCGGTGGCCAAGTCCAGGATTCGCAGTTCCTCGCCGTCCGGCAGCATGCGCGCCACTTGCCTGCGCCAGGCAACGTCGCGCCGCAAAGACAAGACACGGTTCAGAAAATCGTAACACCCCGCGATGCGGTCAAACATGCGCCAGGTTTCCCTTCTCGAGAGAAACGCCCGGCTATCGGAAATGACATCATCAGCCACCAACGGGTTTCCTTTCGAACAACATGGGCGGAGGCCAACACCAGACACCGTCCCCGCTCGGCCTTGACCCGGCCGGCTCGAGCGCCTGCCGCCCTTGAAATTCTCGCACGTCACGCCCGCAATGTACAACGCACGCAGAGCGTAGCAGGAAGCCGCTCTCATGACACCTGCCGGGTTTGCCTTCCGCGCCTCCCTGTTGCCCCGCGAACGGCGAAACATCCAGTTGACTTCATTGCGGTCCAGAGGAAACAATGGGAAGAAATAGGGCTCAAATGAGGTTATACCAGAAAAAGGCGGAGCGTAAAGAGCTGCACCACTCACATCGGGGGAGCGAACGCATGAGATTCACGCGCAGACAGTTCCTCGGACTCACGGCGGCGCTGGGACTCGCCTCGTGCGCCAAGGTCAAGAAAATCGTCCCGGATATCAACCTCGCCCGGCTAAAACCGAGCTTCGGGGGCGGTAATTTCACGTTCGCCGCCGTCAACGACCTCCACGTCCTCGATACCAAGAGCGCCGGCATCGTCAACGAGGCCGTCAAGAGCATCAATTCGGACAAGAGGGTCCAGTTCACGGTAGTCCTGGGCGATATCTCTACGGGCGGCCGCTACGAAGAACTCAAACTCGCAAAGGTGGCGCTCGACCGCCTTGAAAAACCCTGCTTGGCCATCCCCGGAAACCACGACGTGGACATGAAGGCCAAAGACATATTCGGCAACTTCACCACGGCCTGCGGCCCCGTCCATTGGGATGAGGGAGAAGAGGGCTGGCTGTTCATCGGGCTGAATTCGTGCGAGGGGTCGGAGAGCGACGTGACCATCCCGCCCAGCGAACTCGACTGGCTCGGGAAGACCCTCGGAAAAGTGAACCGCGGACGGCCAATCGCGCTCTTCGCCCATCATCCCTTCAATCCCAACACAAAGGCGTATCGCGTCAAGAATGCGGACGACGTCCTCGGCATGTTTGCGCAACACAACCTCAAACTGGTCGCCGCGGGCCACTATCACGGAAACCAAGTCGAAGAACAGAATGGCATCCTGTTCACGACCACCGCATGCTGCTCCTCCACCCGCGATAACTTCGATAAGACCCCCGAAAAGGGCTACCGTCTTTTTCATGTTGTTGACGAGACCATAGAAACCGAGTTCGTCGTGGTCCGGAGTTGAATCGGCATGGAACCGCCCCGGCCGGCCGAGCCAATGGACGGCAAGAGGGCCCGCCCTGCTCAAGGTCAGGCCTTTGCCCGCGGTTGATCACGTATACCGTGCGTCAGGATGGAAACACACCACCGCCGCGGTGCTGCCCGTAGGAGCGAACTCGCCCGCATCCGTAACGCGGACGCCCACCCGCTCCGTCGCGCCCAAGAGGTCGAGAATCGTCTTGTTGTGATGCGAATCGGCCATGGCCGGATACCCGGGCGACCACCGGATTCCCTGGTCCGGCGCGGCCCCCATACGGTCGCGCAGCATGGCATGCACCCGGTCAGCCATATCTTCCGCGACGCGATCCGACAGCCCTTGCAGATACAACACGGCCTCGGAGTTGCCCTCGGCCTTGAACGCGGCAATCTGAGCCTCGACCTGGGGACCGCTGGTCGTGAGCTGGACGCCGATGGCGTCCACTTTGCCCGACGCGCGCGGGTAGAAGTACTGGGCCGCGCAAATGGTGTCTTTGCGCCGCGACCCGACCACCCGCGTGAACCCGAAACGGCAGACTTCCACGCCGAAATCCTCCGGCTCGTAGACAATGACCTCATCACCGTCGGATTGGCAGGGGTAGATGCCGCATACGCCCTGTGGAACAATCCACTTGCCCTTGTCCGCTTTGTCGATCCATTCCTCGAAGAGCGCCCCGAGCTTCTCGGCGGTCTCGCCGCGTTTCTCACGGCCCACGGTGCCGCCAAACTTCCAGTTCAAACCAAACAAGGTCCTGGTGTCCAGGTAGGGCGCCAGCTGCCGCAGCGAATAGCGCAATACCTCGCAACGGAACCGCGGCGAATCCGGTACGCGGTGTTTCTCAAAGCTGATGGCCCGGGGCGCAAGGTCCCGCAACAGACGTGTCTCCTCGCCGCGCATCTTCTCCGCGCGTTCAAGGTTCGCGAGCAGCTTCTCGCGGTTTGGTTCCAGGATGGCGGCGCGCTCCCGCGTGCCCACCCACTTGTTCATCACGTTCACGCCATCCATGGCCGTGGGGCAATAGAACACGTTGGACCGGAGCTGCGCCGGATCTTCGTGACCGGCCATGGCAACGTACGCCGCGTGCCGCCAGTTCACCGGCGCGCCTCCCACCAGAACCGGCACCTCCGCGATGCCCTGTTCCTCCATCATGCGGGAAACCGCAATCATGTGGTTCGAGGTCTGCACCAAGAGGGCCGACATGCCGATCGCAGTGGCGTTGTATTCTTTCGCCGCGTCGATATACGCCTGGAGAGGCGTCATCACGCCCAGATCGATTACTCGGTACCCGTAGTTCTCAAAGAGCGTCTTTGCGAGATCTTTGCCTATCGAGTGGACGTCCTGGTGGACGGTTCCGAGCACGACCGTACCCTTGTACTCGACCTTGTCATGCACGTCGATCCCGGCCGACCGTCTCATGTACGCCTCGAGAAATCCCATGACCTGCTTCATCACGTCTGCCGACTTGAGCAGATGCGGCAACGAAACCTCCCCGCGTGCAAAGCCATCGCCAAGCTCGTTCATGGCTTTCATCAGGTAGCTGTTGATGAACTCGAGAGGGTCGCGGCGCTGAATCACTTCCGCCGTTTGCACGACGATACGATCCATGTGCGCGTAACTGTTCCCGCCCACCTCGACGACACCGTCCGCCCGCTCTTTATAGCCGTCCTTGATCTTCTCGCAGATGGCGTCCTCGGCTTCCAGGCCGTCGTACGACGACCGCCGGCGCGCTTCGACGCCTTTCTTGCGGTCGGCAATGTCCTCCAACTCCTCGAAAGCGTCCATGTCGTGTTCAAGGATCACCCGCAGCCCCAGCCTGTAGTCTTCCGGATCCAAATCCTGCACGAAAACGTAGTGGTTGGGATTGATAATAGCCGCGTCCAGCCCGCGCTTTCGCGCCTCGTCCAGCCATACCGATGTCAAGACCTTGCGCATATACGGCTTGGCGGCAAGGCCGTTCGTCAGGTTGCCTACCCCGCATGTGGTGAGCAGGCGCGCGTCAATGGCCTTGATGCCGAGAATGGCTTCGAGAGATTCCAGCGCGAAATTCGCCCCTTCCCGGGACTCCGACCCGATGGGGAACACGTTCATGTCGATCAAGAGCTGGTCGGGCGTGACGCCGTGCCTTGCCGCGCAGTCCACCACCTGCTTCGCCAACGCGATCTTCTGTTCCGCCGTGGCCCCGGGCCCCTCCGGCCCCGTCGCCAGCGCGATATAGACAGGATGATGCGCGGCCGTCGCTGTCAGTATCACGTCGGCCTTGGTCTGGCCTTCCGCGGCCTCCTCCATCGATATCGAGTTGATGATGGGCCTGCCCGGATAGACCTTGACGGCCTCCACAAGCGCGTCTATCGCGAACGAATCTAGGCTCATCGCGCCGCTGAAATCGGCCGTATGCCTGTGGACCACCTCCGTGAGGGCGGCAGCCGTGTTCACGACGTTCGAGTCCATGCATACGTCGATTATCCGCACACCCAGGTCCACGGTCTGTTCGCGGATGACCTCTTCGAGGACGTTGTGCTCGATGGGGCCGTCCCGTTCGACGGCTTCGCGAACCATCTTCGAACCGCGCACATTCAGCCGCTCGCCGATCGTGATAAGCCCGGCGGAACTGTCCAGCGCCACCGTCTGTTGCGGGCCGGAGACGAATACCGTGCGCTCGGGCTCGCGCGGAGCGGGCCGCAGGCCCGCGACCGCCGCTGCCATGGCCTCGGTGTGCTTGTGGGTCGTCCCGCAACACCCGCCGATAATACTGACGCCAAATTCGCGCACGTACCGGACCAGGTGCTCCGCCATTTCCTCCGGCGGGAACTTGAAAACCGTGCGGCCGTTTTCAGACACGGGCAACCCCGCATTCGGGATGACCGATATGGGCAACGGCGAATAGCGCGCGATCTTCTCGACGGTTCTGGCCATCAGGTCGGGACCGATGCTGCAGTTTATGCCGAACGTGTCTATGCCGATACCCGCCACCGTCACGAGGGCAGCGTGGATATCCGTGTTGAAGATCTGCATCTTCGAAAAGGCGTCTACCGTCACCTGGCACATGATGGGTAGCCGTTTGCTTCGTTCTCTCATGGCGTCGAGCGCGCCCATCACGGCGGCCTTCGTTTCCAGAATGTCCTGTTGGGTCTCGAAAAGCACGGCATCGGCGCCGCCATCCACCAGACCCAGCACTTGAACGCGGAAATTCGCCGCTATTTCGTCAAAGGTGGCCCGCTTAAGGTTCGCTTCCGTGCTCGAAACCACCCGGTTAGACGGACCCGCGGAACCGATGACGTACAAGGGCCGCCCGTCGTACGCGGCGTCTTTCGCGTAGCTTTCCCGGGCTTCGCACGCAATCTGTGCGGCGCGAACGTTCAGCCGGTACGCCAGGTCCTCGTACGAAATCGTTCGGATATCGGCATCGAAGGGCAGCGACGCGAAATGCTTCAGTTCCACCTTGCGAAAATCGTATTCGCTCAGCCGGAAAGGGGATGCCCCGAAGGTATTGGTCTCGACGGCATGCGCCCCGGCCGCATAATAGTGACGGTGAATATCAGCCAGAACGTCCGGCCGCGAGAACGTGATTATGTCCGAGAGCATACGGAATTCCGCCCCGCCGAAATCGCGGTCCGTAAGCCCGCGGGCCTGAATTTCGGTACCCATGGCGCCGTCAACAACCAGAATCCGATCTCTTAACGCTTCAAGGAATTGCATGTGCTCCGTGTTCTTTCGCTTGGACCGGCGCGATAAGGCCGGTAACGGGACTATCCGGGCGGTTCATGCCGGCAGGCCCTTCTTCTACTACTGATAGGCTACCCAACGCCTCCCGCGGCCGGCAATGACGCAGCAGTTGACCACGCTGCACACAAGGTTGAGTCGACCTCGAGGCTTGCGCGAGAAACGTCGCGCCCCGCGGGCCCGCGGCGGCTACGGCAATGCGTGCCCCCGCACTGCGACGGCCCCGCACGTCAACGTCACTTCCAGAAAACGAAACGGCTCCTCGCAAAGTGCTGGATTAACAATGCTGACGATGCCGCCGGCGTGCGCGATTTCAACGCCCGGATGGTAGTGGCCGCTGATGGCACACCCCACCCCCGTCGCCCGCATCATATCCAGAATCTCCAAAGCATTGGTGTAATTGTACGGACAACTGCACGCGCCCGGCTGAAATAGCGGCACGTGCTGAACCGATACTACCGGCCCGTCGAAACCGGCCCGGGCCTCCTCAAGCCGCCGAAGGGATTCCGCGGGCCGGTACGCATTGTACTCCGGCGCCTCGGGATCCACGAACGGCACGAACCGCACTCCCTTGACATCAAGCCATCGGGGCAGCGGCTCGAACACCGTGTAGAAGGCCTCCGGCCCGGGATCGTGATTGCCCGGAATCGCCAGAACCGGCGCCTCGATGAGGTCGGCCTCCGGCCGCAGTTCCCGCAAGCACCGCAAACCCTCGCCGGTTCCTCCGGCATCCACCAGGTCCCCCAGAACCAGCACTACGTCAGGCGAGATGCGCTCGTTGACGAAATGAACGGCCTCCGCAAACAGCTCCTTCCCTCGCGAGAATTGCCGCTTACTCGAGTCTCGGCCATCCGTATCGAAATGAATGTCCGAGAGGATCGCAACCCTGCATTTCACTGCTCTTCCTTCCCAGGCGCGGGGGGCCGTCTTGTAAGAAATACGCGCTCGTTGCATAGCACCCCAGCCACAGGGATAATAGCGCGAGAACGGGGAGGAAAGGAATGTCACACGTCATCGTAAGCGGCGGAGCGGGGTTCATAGGGTCCCATCTGTGCGACAGGCTGCTCGACGAGGGGTGGGAAGTGACCGCGGTCGACAATCTTCTCACCGGCCGCCTCCAGAATATCAGACACCTCGATTCCAACCCGCGGTTCCACTTCCTCGAACACGACGTCACCCTCCCCTTTACGTGCAACGGACGCGTGGACTGCGTGATGCACCTGGCATCGCCGGCAAGCCCTCCTGATTTCAAAACCCTGCCCTTGCAAACCTTGCGGGCGGGCTCTTTCGGCACCCATTGCATGCTCGATTTGGCTCACGCACAGGGCGCGCGTTTCTTTCTTGCAAGCACCTCCGAGGTCTACGGCGATCCGCCGCCCGAACACCACCCCCAACGGGAAGAATACTGGGGCTACGTAAGCTGCACGGGGCTGCGAAGCGTCTACGACGAGTCCAAACGGTACGCAGAAGCGGCAACCATGGCCTACCACCGGGCCTGCGGCCTCGATACCCGGATCGTGCGCATCTTCAACACCTACGGGCCCCGCATGCGGCCCGACGACGGCCGCATCGTTACCAACTTCGCCTGTCAGGCCCTTCGGGGAGAACCGTTGACCGTATACGGGGAAGGGCAACAAACCCGAAGCTTCTGCTACGTTTCCGACCTGGTCGACGGCTTCGTCCGTCTCCTGCTCTCCGACGAAACCGGCCCCGTGAATCTAGGCACGCCCGAGGAATACACCGTGCTGCAGGTCGCCGAGATGATCATCGAGTTGACCGGAAGTTCGAGCGCGATCGTCTGCGTCCCCCAACCGTTTGAGGACGACCCTCGCCAGCGCAAACCCGATATCAGCAAAGCGCGCCGTGTCCTGGGATGGGAACCCAAAATCTCGTTGCTGGACGGTTTGCGCCGCACCATCGATTTTCTCAAGGGCGAACTGGCATTGTAGTGTTCATCCCGCTTCTATCCGCCGAATAA
>Ga0116185_1003197_pt1 | contig 14358 bp, 16 predicted proteins | sample AD_JPNNA7_MetaG_FD_89754 | JGI IMG/M metagenome (GOLD analysis project Ga0116185, IMG submission 89754) | Active sludge microbial communities of municipal wastewater-treating anaerobic digesters from Japan - AD_JPNNA7_MetaG | ecosystem: Engineered > Bioreactor > Anaerobic > Digestate | place... | reverse complement strand
CTTAAGTATATGTTGCCTAAATCTAAAAAAATAAAAACCAAAATTCTTAATCCAACTCAAAAGCAAATTCAACTCCTGAAATTAAAAATATAAAAAAGTGGGTCATGCGTTGCACAAAACAGGAGCTGATTTAAATTTCTTTTAAAATTACTTTTTCTGTAATTTGAGGATAATATGTATGTTCCAGTTCGTGTATTTTTTGGGCTAAGGATTCGGGCGTATCGCTTGGACTAATTTTACATTTTGCCTGAAAAATTATTTGTCCTTCATCGTAATGCTCATTTACATAATGTATTGTAATACCCGATTCCTGTTCTTTCGCATTAATAACGGCTTGGTGAACATGTGCTCCATACATCCCTTTACCGCCATATTTAGGTAAAAGTGCCGGATGTATGTTAATTATTCGACCGGAATATGCCTTAATTAATAAATCAGGAATTTTAACCATAAAGCCCGCCAAAACAATAAAACCTATGTTATAATCATTCAGTTTTTCAATTACGTTGTTTGTTTGGTTTAACTCCGATAAAGTAAATGTAAATGTAGGAATATTATGTTTTTCAGCACGTTGTAAAACAAAAGCCTCTTTCTTATTCGATAAAACCAATGCAATTTTAATTTTTGAATGATTTTGAAAGTGTTCTATTATTTTTTCGGCATTGCTTCCATTTCCCGATGCAAATATGGCTATGTTCATTTTAATATTTTGTGTAAAAATAAGTTGTTTTCACGGAAATATGATAAAAATATGCAAAAAAAGTATTAAAAATAGACCTGTTGAAAACATTTTATATCGCTTTATATCAGTTATTTATATAGTATTTGATTAAAATGTGAATGATATTTTTTGGTAATAATAGTACTTTTTTATTCCTTTGCACTCAGTTAAACCAAAAAAAAATAAAATGTCAGACATCGCAACAAGAGTAAAAGCTATCATTATTGATAAGCTGGGTGTAGATGAAAAAGAAGTTACACCTGAAGCTAGTTTCACCAATGACCTGGGCGCTGATTCCCTTGATACAGTCGAATTGATTATGGAATTCGAAAAAGAATTCAATATTGCTATTCCGGACGATCAAGCCGAAAAAATCGGAACAGTAGGGGATGCTATCGCTTACATAGAAAATAATAATAAAGGTTAATTAAACTTTTTTTATGAATCTGAAACGAGTTGTCGTTACAGGATTAGGTGCTATTACTCCATTAGGTAATAATGTTCCAGATTTCTGGAATGCTTTGCTTAATGGAGTAAGTGGTGCTGCACCTATTACCCGTTTTGATGCATCAAAATTTAAAACACAATTTGCGTGTGAAATTAAAAATTATGATGTGTCTAAATATTTTGACAGAAAAGAAGCACGAAAATACGATCCGTATGCTCAGTATGCTATCATATGTGCAGATGAAGCCTTTAAGGATGCTAATATAGACTTGGAGAAAATCGACAAACAAAAAGCCGGTGTTATTTGGGCTTCGGGTATTGGCGGATTAGATACTTTTTTAGCGGAAGTTACCGATTTTGTTAAAGGAGACGGTACTCCCCGCTTTAGTCCGTTTTTTATTCCTAAAATGATTGCCGATATTGCATCCGGACATATTTCCATTAAATATGGTTTTATGGGTCCTAATTTTACAACCACATCTGCTTGTGCATCATCTACGAATTCAATTATTGATGCATTTAATTATATTCGTTTAGGAAAAGCAAATATAATAATTACAGGTGGTTCTGAAGCTGCTTGCAACCCTTCGGGTGTTGGCGGTTTTAATGCCATGCAAGCGATTTCTACCCGCAACGATGACCCTAAAACAGCTTCTCGTCCGTTCGATAAAGACCGCGATGGTTTTGTTTTGGGTGAAGGTGGTTGTGCGTTGGTTATTGAAGAATTAGAACATGCCCTTGCTCGTGGAGCTAAAATATATGCAGAAGTTGCCGGAGGCGGACTTTCTGCCGATGCACATCACATGACAGCACCACATCCGGAAGGGTTAGGAGCTATCAATGTAATGAGAAATGCATTGGAAGATGCCAATATGAAACCGGAAGATCTTGATTATATCAATGTTCATGGCACATCTACCCCATTAGGCGATATTGCCGAAACAAAAGCAATACATCAAGTATTTGGAGAACATGCATATAAATTAAATATCAGCTCTACCAAATCTATGACAGGTCATTTACTTGGTGCAACCGGTGCTCTTGAAGCAATAGCTTCCGTTCTGGCTGTTCAGAATGATGTTGTTCCTCCTACCATTAACCATTTTACCGATGATCCAGAAATTGATAATAAACTCAATTTCACTTTTAATAAAGCACAAAAAAGAACGGTAAATGCTGCTTTAAGCAATACATTTGGTTTTGGCGGACATAATGCATCTATTATCTTCAAAAAATTTGTAAAATAGAAGCCCCTTGAAGCTCTTAACTCCAATTAAAGGCTTACTTTCAAAAGATAAAAAATTATACGAATTTATAAAGAATGTTTTCGGATATTATCCCGGAAACATTCTTCTTTATAAGTTAGCTCTTTGTCATAAATCGGCATCCATAGAAGAAATAAAAGGGGTAAAAATAAATAATGAACGCTTGGAATATTTAGGAGATGCCATTTTAAGTGCCATTACAGCCGATTATCTTTTTAAAAAATTTCCTAGTAAAGACGAAGGTTTTCTTACCGAAATGCGTTCACGTATTGTTAGTAGAACCAGCTTAAACAAGCTATCCGAAAAACTAGGTATCCATAAATTTGTGAACGCTTCAGGAAACATTATTTGTCGCTCTATTAACGGAGATGCTTTTGAAGCTTTTATTGGAGCCATTTTCCTAGATAAAGGATTTAACTTTACCCGCAAAATTATTATCAATAGAATTTTCAAATATCATATAGATGTTGATTTGATTGAATCCAATGACCCAAATTTTAAAAGTAGGTTACTGGAATGGGCACAGAAAAAACAAAAACAAATTGAATTTAAAGTGGTAGGAGAAACAGGGAATGGATACAAAAAACAATACATCGTTAATGTATTTATTGATAATGAAAAAATAAGTTCTGGTATAGATCATTCTATAAAAAAAGCGGAACAAAATGCGGCTGAACACGCCTTTCAATATTTAAATGGAACGAACCTTACGTAAATTACTTTTATAAAAATTTAGAGAAGTCCCTTTTTTTTATATATTTGAATAGCATTTAATATTATTCCATGCCCAAAAAATACCGCCTCGAAAGTCAGTACGATTCAGATTTTACCTTAATAGGAATTATTTCACATCAACGAGATTATCGCCTTATCTGGTCTATTAATAATCAGTTACAGTTAAATATGATTAAAATGGACGATTTAAAAATATTTCAAGATAAAAAAAATGAAAATAATTTTTTTTCATTCTACTATTATGATGATATTAATACCTTTAAAACATATTTTTTTATTTCTAATTCCGGTCAAAAAGGATTGTTATTTCCCGAATACAAGCAAACCAATTTCTTTTTATTCATAAAAGGAAATGTGAATCCAGCATATAGAAATGAAATAATAAAACAATTAAATAAAAATAATTACATATTAAATACACATCATATTCCACTTTCTTCTATTAAGAACGTAGATAATTTTTTTTCGGATATGGAGTTGGATATGATGGAAATGAATAGAAAAAAATAGTTTTTCTTATTCATATCCCTTAAACATTTTCATTCTAATTTATTAGATACTATAAATTATTCATAAATAGTATCTTTTATTATTTTTACGGATGAATCTTGTTTGTTGATTATTTTTCGAGTAATAATTTTTTTAATTTTCTTTTTGTGAGGCGTTTTTTCTTCCTCTTCTATTATTTCTTTTTTAATTTTTATTGGTTTAGGTTCCGATAATTTTACTTTTAAATAAACCGGTTGATGGTCTGAAAATTCAAAATTTGTTCGTAGTGTTTTATTTTCTATTACTTCCAAATTTGGAGAAACAATAAAATAATCGATAATCGTTGTGCGCGTTCTTCCTTTTTTATATGCTTCGGAAACATCTCTATTGGTTGGAATTGCAGGATCATACACCCAATTCCACCCGGCAGGAAGAAAACTACTATCGAGCGCAGGTTCCATCGTCATGCCCATTTCATTTTGCGAAAACCCGTCTTTATTAAAACCGGGAGGGTTTCTATTCCAGTCGCCTCCTACAATAACATAGTTTCCATAACTATACTCTTCCATCATCATGGTACGTAACATGTCACTTTCTTCTTCTCTAAGCTTAGCAGCATCATTGTATGCCGAATTATGGGTATTTATAACCACTAAATATTTTCCTTGTGGTAAACGATATTTGGTATAAATAAAACAACGGCTAGGTAAAAAAATTTGTTTAGGCCAAGCAAAATGCGATTTAAAAGGATACCGAAATGCTTCAACAGGTTTTACTTTAGAGAGCGACATCATACCCGAAACAACCTTGCCCATAGGATCTTTAAGAGGGAAAGGGACAAAACGCACATCGTAATTTTTAGCAAAAACATATGAATATAACGGAAGAAACTCATTAATGAAATTAGTTTCATTAACAAAATACGATCGTTTGGAAGAAGTATCTACTTCTTGCAATAAGAAAATATCGGTGGTTTCCAATTTTGCTAAAAAATTTAAGATGCCGTTTAATGATTTCTGAAACTCTTCGGGTGTTGGCTTAACTCTTTTTCCTCCGTCGTAGAAAAAATCCATGGTATTTCCTAAACCAAAATAGCCTAAATTCCAACTTATTAATGAAATTTCCTGATTTAAAGGAGTGTTAAAGTAACCTCCTCCTAAAACAACTAATTTTTCTTTTCGAACGGGTTTATATTGATAAAAAGTATTGTAAACAAGCATTGAAATAGCTAGTATAAAAACTATTAAAAATAAAAACGACATAAACTGCAGAAGAAATTTCAAGATATTTACAATCATCCGTATGAATTTTAGCAATCAATTAGTAAAAATATTAAAAATATAACACCTGCAAAAATTTAAGTTGCAATTGGTATAATACGCTGATGTTATTTAGTGGTAAAATTCATTTTTTTTTATAATTTTACCGTCAGTTAATTTTGGCTTTCATTAATAAAATAAACCAATGCCAATACTAGGATCAATAATAAAAAGTGCAATAGACCTGAGAAGCCGGATTCCTTTTGATTCTTTAAAACCAAAAGCGAATCAGGCACAACAAAAAACCTTAAAAAAAATATTGAAAAAAGCCAGTATTACTGCTTTTGGGGAACATTATAAATTTCAGGAGATAGTAAAAGAAAAAGAGTTAGTAAGTGCTTTTCAAAAAACGGTTCCTATTTACGACTATAACACTATTTTTAAAAAATGGTGGTATCGCTCTTTAAACGGAGAGCCTTTTGTTTGTTGGCCTGGAAGAGTTAAATATTTTGCGTTAAGTTCGGGAACATCGGAAGCGTCTAGTAAATATATTCCGGTAACCAGCGATATGATAAAAGCGATTAAAAAAACAAGCATACGACAAATTTTTTCTTTAGCACAATACGATTTTCCAAAAGAATTTTTTGAAAAAGGGATTTTAATGATTGGCGGAAGTACTCATTTACAATATAATGGAACCTATTACGAAGGAGATCTTTCCGGAATAACGGCAGGGAATATTCCTTTTTGGTTTCAACATTTTTATAAACCAGGAAAACGTATTTCTAAAGAACGCGAATGGGCTACCAAATTAGAAGAAATAATAAAAAATGCCCCTCATTGGGATATTGGCGTTATTTGCGGCGTTCCTGCCTGGATTCAGATTTTACTCGAAAAAATTATTGAACGCTATCAGCTAAAAAATATTCACGAACTGTGGCCTAATTTCTCTATTTATGTTCATGGAGGAGTATCATTTACTCCCTATCAAAAAGGATTTGAAAAATTGCTGGATCACCCAATTACTTTTATTGAAACATATTTAGCTTCCGAAGGATTTGTTGCATATCAGAGCAGACCCAATACCAGCGCTATGAGTTTGGAATTAGATACCGGCATATTTTATGAGTTTGTGCCTTTTAACGACGAAAATTTCGACTCGGATAATAATATTAAACCTAGTGCTAATGCATTATCAATTAGCGAAGTGGAAGAAGGAAAAGAATATGCTTTGCTTATTTCTTCTTGCGCTGGAGCGTGGAGGTATTTAATTGGAGATACCGTAAAATTTACATCGAAAGAAAAAAGCGAAATTGTTATAACAGGAAGAACGAAACATTTTTTAAGTTTATGTGGCGAACATCTTTCGCAAGAAAACATGAATCGTGCAATTCATATGCTGGAAGAAGAGTTTAATATTGAAGTTCGCGAATTTAGTGTGGCCGGAATTAAATACGATTCCATGTTTGCACATAAATGGTATATAGGTACCGATAACCAAATTGATCCTTTTATCGTAAAACAGAAAATAGATGAATATTTAAAAATATTGAATGATGATTATCGCGTGGAAAGAATTGCCGCTATTAAAGAAGTAATTGTTGAAATATATTCTCCTGAAATTTTTTATTCATGGATGAAATTAAAAGGAAAAGAAGGCGCCCAAAATAAGTTTCCTCGTGTATTAAAAGATGAAAAGTTGAAAGATTGGGAAAGTTTTATTGCTGAATATAAAAAGAATTAATTAATAATATGTTTCGTGTATTTTTCGAAGGGGTACTTTGGGGTTTACTGGTTTCTATTACCATAGGACCGGCTTTTTTTAGTATTATTCAAACCGGTATCGATAGGGGTTTTAAATCTGCTTTCTATACTTCGCTTGGAGTTATGTTATGCGATGCGTTTATAATTGTAATTTGTTATCTGGGATTAACATCTCTTTTTCAAAAACCGGAAAACAACATTTATATAGGATTTGTGGGTGGAATAATACTAATTATTTATGGAACTTATTCTTATCTAAAAAAACCGGATATCCTTAAGCGGAGAAGTCCTAAATACAAAACACCTCCTATTAATACAAAACAAATAAAGTATGTTATTAAAGGATTTCTATTAAATATTGCAAACCCATTTATAATTATATTTTGGCTTACCGCTGTTGGTTTTGTTAGTGCCAGAACAGAAGAGGGTAAATTAATAAATTATGCAATTGTATTTTTTTCAGGAACATTATTAACTATATTTGGTACCGATCTTTTAAAAAGCTTTATTGGAAATAAAATTAAAAAATATCTACGACCTCGTATTCTATTAATTATTAACAAAATAGTAGGAATTACCTTAATAATTTTTGGAATAGTTTTAATGATTCGTGTAATTCAGGAATTTTAAATTCCCTTTTTTTATTGAAGTTTAAATGAATCAACAAAATAAAAAATATAATATCGGATTGGTGTTGAGTGGTGGTGGTACACGTGGCTTTGCTCATATAGGTGCTTTAAAAGCATTAAACGAAGCAGGTATCTATCCGGATATTATTTCAGGAGTAAGTGCCGGTGCTATAGCAGGTTCTTTATATGCTGATGGAATTAAACCGGATGAGATTATGCATATATTTTCGGAGAAAAAAATATTGAAATATCTCGAAATTATTCTTCCGAAAAGAGGATTGTTAAGAATGACGGGGCTTACTCGGATTATTGCACAAAATTTGAAAGCCAAAACGTTCGAAGAGCTCTCCATTCCATTAATAGTGGTAGCTACCGATTTAAATGAAGGAAAAGCGATTTATTTTAATTCGGGCGAATTGTTTAAAGCGGTTCTTGCTTCTTCTGCCGTTCCGGTTTTATTTCAACCCATTAAAATTAACGACCATACCTTTGTTGACGGGGGCGTTGTTAATAATTTCCCAATAGAGCCCTTAGAAAATATATGTAATTATGTTATAGGCATACACGTAAATCCCTTTAACGTTGTAAATGATTTTACAAGTATCATAAGTATTGCGGAGCGTTCATTTCATATTAACTTCGCAAACCATATGTCGAAAAAAATTAAAAAATGCAATATTTTTATCGAACCCCCCGAATTAAAAAATTTTAAACTGTTAGATGTTAGCAAAATACACGAAATTTTTGAAGTCGGTTATAAAGAAACCAAGAAAAAAATGATAGAATACAAAGAACTTATCTCCTCTTTTTAGTTCGTTTTTATAAAATTTTTATTTTTTTAAAAGAAGCTTATGCTTTAAAACAGTAATTTTGCCAAAAATTTAGAATTATGGCATTTTTACAGAAAGAAAAATTGTTTTCGAAACAATGGTTTATTTCCTACAGTCTTATTACAATAGGGGCCTTTATAATGGCTGCCGGATATGTATATTTTATTTCTCCCCATAAAATTGTTCCCGGAGGGGTTTATGGAATATCTATCGTTATTTATCATTTAACTGGATTCCCAATTGGTGTTATGGGTTTAATATTAAATATACCTCTTACTATATTGGGTATTAAAATATTAGGACCTCGATTTGGCGTAAAAACAATCGTAGGATTTTCGCTAACATCTTTATTTATAGATGGCTTGACATGGATTTGGGGTGATGCTCCTTTGGTACCCGACGATGTATTGCTTTCTTCTATTTTTGGAGGAGTATTAGTAGGTTTAGGATTGGGAATAATTTTTAAAACCCGTGCAACTTCGGGTGGTTCCGATATAATTGCCATGATATTTGCAAAATATACCAAAATGCCTGTTGGTCAGTTACTTATAATAGTCGATTCATTTATTGTTATTGTGGGTTTAATTGCTTTCGGCGACTGGAAAATACCTTTATATTCTTGGATAGTTATATTTATTTCTGGTAAAGTTATTGATTTAGTGTTGGAAGGGATGACATACGAAAAATCCTTGTTTATTATTACCGATAAATACGATGAAATAAGAAATAAAATTATTACCGATCTTGACCGTGGAGGCACGCTTATTAAAGGAGAAGGAATGTATAAGGGGGGCGAGAAAAAAATTATTTTTACCAACGTTAGTCGTCGCGAATTAGCAGTATTACAAGAATATATTAATTGGGTTGATCCCAATGCATTTATGACTGTTATAAATGCAAACGAAGTGCTTGGAAATGGCTTTAAATCGCTTAAAGAAAAAGTAGAACAATAATAAAAGCTTTTTATAATAGCTTAAGTAACATAATAAGAGGCTGTTTCAAATTTGAAAGAGCCTCTTTTAATTTTTTTAAGATTAATCTAATATCAATTTTATAATCTATCTAACTCAGCAATAATTTACTGATAATTAATTGATTAGAATGAAATGTTTATTAATAAAAGTGAAGAATGGCATTCAGAAAATTTTGATACAAAACAAGGTTTTGTTTTGTGCTGGAGGACTTGCACTAAGAAAACGCAATATAAGAATTCAATTTTTATGAAATGAAGAGTTTCGGTTTCGGGGGAAAAACAGAACCGTAGTTTTGAAGAAATTTTCTGACAGCCTAGATTTTTTTGTTACTTTTTGTATCATGACAAAAAGTAAATAAGAAAAAGCGTTGCGTGTCGAATTCTGACTGAGAGTATTAACAATTTAGCTAAAAAATCACTAAAACACAGATATTTAATTGATTAAAATACCATATTTTTTCATAATTTTTTTACAAATTTGATTTTTCGGCTTTACTATTCTGTTAAGTTAGATATTTATACCGAAAAGCATATATGTAATGGTCCCAAAAATGAACCATAACATATATGTCATCGGTATAACCATTGTAAAATTTAAAATATCCGTTGGACTATTTTAAATTTACAATTGGTATTATTTCTAATTAATGAAATACTTGCAATTAGTATAAAAGATAAATCGATAATTAATTTTTTATATCAAATTTTTTTGTATTTTTATATTCATATATATTTTTGAAATATCTATATTTATAAAAATTATTAAATCATTCATATTAACAATAACTTAAAACTAAATAAAATGGGATTTCTAGGAAATTTATTACCAAAATTTTGGGTGGTGCTACCGCAAAAGGCGCCGATAAAGGGGCGCTAACTTCTATTATTGAGCTTCTCAATAGTAGTCAAGGTGGAGCCGATGGTATTTTAGGAAAATTAAAACAAGGTGGTTTAGGCGATATTGTAGATTCTTGGATTGGAACAGGAAAAAACAAAGCCGTTAAATCAAATCAAATAAGCAATGCACTAGGTAGTGAACAGGTAGAACAAATTGCCGGAAAACTAGGAATATCGAAAGATGAAGCTGCCAAAAAATTAGCTCAATATCTTCCAACAATTATTGATAAAGTAACTCCCAACGGAAATGCTTCTTCATTAAACAAGAATATTGATATTAAAGAGATTTTGGGTGGTTTTCTTAAATAATTTAAGACAGATCCAAATATAAAATTACTTTATAATTATCTTTTTTATATTTAACAAAAAACAGTACTTGTTTGTATATGCAGGTGCTGTTTTTTTATAAAATAAATTTAAAAATATTTAATAATAAAAAATATTTTTGCTTATAAATTTACCTTATGCACCATTTTTTGAACGAATAAATTGTGTTGAAAAATTAATTATATTTGAAAAAATAAAGAGCTATGAATACATCAGATATACTTAGAAATAACATTATCGACAAACTTATGACAATTTCAAACAAAGATTATTTATCTGCTCTTTTTAAGTTGATAAATTCAAGTACTGTGGATAAAGATATTGTTAAATTGACAGACGAGCAGGTTTTAATGCTTCAATTAAGTGACAAAGACATTAAAAACGGAAAATTAATTTCTCAAAATCAATTAGACAAATCCGATTTGAAATGGCTAAAAGAATTGTAGTTTGGACTGAAACTGCTGCTAAGAGAAGAGAAATTTTAAAATATTGTACAAAGAAAAATGCTTCGACAAGGTATGCTGAAAAATTAATTAAATTAACTACAAAACGGATTGGGTTAATATTAAAACATCCAGAATCATTTAAGTTCGCAGAATACCATGAGACTAGAGAATCCGCAATGGGACATTTTAGTATTTATTATAAATTGACCAATGAACATTTAATAATAACTGCATTTTGGGATAACAGGCAAGACCCAAAGAAACTTTTAGAATTAATACGAAAATAAACACAAGCATAATCGAGTAGCTAACTAAAGAAAACAAACAGATTGGAAGCACCTCATTCTGCCATAATGTTTAGCAAAGCCTAAAGAATACTAGAAATAATTAAAATTCTTTATTCAGCATAAATTTACATTTATTGTTTAACTTGCGCTTGAAATTATTAGGTATTAATGTAAGTCTTTATAAAATTTTAAAAAATGTATTCAACCTTTTTTGATACTAACACCTACTTTATTGACGAGAACGTTAATTATTTTAAATTCGAAAATTGTTACAAGATTTTTAATGAGAAGGGCGAAAATATTGGCACAATAAATCAGAAATTGACTTCCGGTCAAAAAGTTCTCCGCCTGTTTATGAATAAAGCCAACCTTCCTTTTTTATTCGAAATTAGAAATTCAAATAATGAAATAGAAGCTTCAATTTCGCGCGGATGGACATTTTTCTTGTCGAAAATAATTATTAAAGACGCAATAGGAAATAAAATTGGAAGCGTTCAGCAAAAATTTAAAATTATTAAACCCGGTTTCAAAATATTTAATAATATGGGAATGATTATTGCTGAAATATCGGGCGATTGGAAAGCATGGAACTTTGTAATAACCGATAATTCCAATGTTCCGATAGGTTCCATTAGTAAAAAATGGGTAGGTATTGCGAAAGAATTTTTTACAACTGCCGATAAATACAACGTAAGCATTGACCCGAATTATTCAAACAAAGAAAATAAAATTATAATTCTCTCAAGTGCCATAACTATTGATATGGTTCTAAAAGAAAGCAAATAATACGAAGCAAGAGTTAAATTAAACATAATAGAACGCAGATAACGCTGATCCAACGGATAATCGCGGATAATATTAGTTTCCTTGCTCAAACGCATGGCGGACTTATAGCATAAACATCTGTGTCTTTAGTGTATTTTTAATTTATGATTTTCAATGAAATATTTCGACTCTTGATTCGCATAAATAATCCTATTTTTGTAAAAATAATTCTTAAAAATTGTGTCGCAAACGGACCTGTTACTTATTACTCCGCCTTTTGTTCAGTTGAATACACCTTACCCTGCAACCACTTCACTTAAAGGTTTTCTGCAGGAACATGGTTTTAACGTAGCTCAACTCGACCTGAGTATTGCCTGCATTCTGGAATTGCTTTCGGCAGATGGTTTAAAAACAATTTTTGATTTTGCCAGCAAAAATATAGAAAGACAATCAAAAAATAAAAAATATTCAACCAATGCCCAAAAAATCCTTCAATCAAAAGATGAATATATCCGTTATATTGATGCCGTGATACATTTCCTGCAAGGGAAAGACAACACATTTGCCTATTCCATTATTAACGGAGTTCTTCCCGAAGCCGAGCGATTCAACATACAACAAGATTTGGAATGGTATTTCGGAACCGACGGCATTCACGATAAAGCAAAATTTTTAGCCACTTTATTTATTGAAGATATTGGCGATTTTATTACCGAATGTGTCGATAATCGTTTTGGTTTTAGTCGTTATGCCGAACAAATAGGATTAAATGCGAATCGTTTTCAAACAATTTTAGATGAATTAAAAATCAATACACCCATTACCCAAATAATGTGTGATATTTTAGATAAGTCGATTAAAAAACATCAGCCTAAAATAATCGGCATCACCATTCCCTTTCCCGGAAATCTTTTAATGGCGCTGAAATCGGCAGAGTTCATCAAAATAAATTATCCTCAAATCTCTGTTGTTATTGGCGGCGGATTTGTAAATACGGAATTGCGTCAACTCAATGAAGCTAGCCTTTTTAAATGGGTTGATAATGTTTGCTTAGATGACGGAGAACTTAGCCTTTTAAAATTATTGAATCATATTCTTAAAGGGGAAGAAAAGTTAGTGCGAACGTTTAAATTGGAACAAGGCAAGGTGGCTTATATCGACAATGCTGATGAAAAAGATTTTATCCATGAAAATGGTGGAACGCCCGATTATGAAGGATTACCATTGAATGATTACATTTCGGTTTGTGAAACGACCAACCCGATGCATAATTTATGGACTAATGGAAGATGGAATAAAATGACATTAGCACATGGCTGTTACTGGCATCGTTGTGCGTTTTGCGACATTTCATTGGATTATATAAAACGCTACAGCAGCGCAGAAGCAACTGTTCTTTGCGACCGGATAGAAGCAATTATAAAACAAACCGGTCAACGCGGATTTCATTTTACCGATGAAGCCGCACCTCCGGCAGTATTGAAAAAATTAGCGGAAGAAATTATTCGTCGCAAACTAGGCATTACATGGTGGACAAATATCCGTTTTGAAAAATCATTCACTTTTAAATTATGTGAACTATTAGCAGAATCGGGATGTGTAGCTGTTTCGGGAGGACTTGAAGTTGCCTCCAATCGGTTGTTAGAGAAAATGGAAAAAGGGATAACAATAGAACAGCTAGCAAAAGTTACGACTGCTTTCCGTAATTCGGGAATCATGATTCATGCTTATCTGATGTATGGTTTTCCAACACAAACAGCGCAAGAAACAATCGATTCATTGGAAATTGTTCGACAGTTGTTCGAGCAAAAACTTTTGCAAAGTGCTTTCTGGCATCGCTTTGCTATGACGGTTCACAGTCCCATTGGCATGAATCCTTCTAAATACGGTGTTGCGCGCATACCTGCAAAAAATTCCTTCACTCAAAATGGGTGTGAACATATTGACAAATTAGGCTGTGATCACGAAAAATTCAGTAAGGGCTTAACCAAAGCCTTGTATAATTTTATTCACGATAACGGAATTAATTTTAATTTACAAGATTGGTTTGATTTCAAAATTCCTAAAACAAAAATTCCTCCGAATTATATAGCACAAATGTTAAAGAATAATAAATAATTGTTTAATTTCTATTTTTAACGATAGCCGTCTGGTTTTATCATGGAATATAATTGAGAATCCGAAAAAATCGGAGCTTAAGACGAAGTTGCTTAAAATATGGAGAATAATAGATGATGATAAATTGTATTATCAAAAAATATCATCTCATAATATGCTATAAAGTGAATCATATTTTCTTGTTGGTACGTAAAATCGCACCATAAATCCACACAGAAAAAATTATTACAGATAGCTTCTACTAGAAAAATAATTTATAAAGAGACTTTTGCAATACCCATTTTCCTGACTTCGACACTTTAAAAAGCAAGATTTTGTAATATACAAAAAATCAGGAGGATAAAAATTTTGCGTCACCGATTTGGGTGACGCATTGTTGAAGTGAGGTGATTACTTAATTCAAATT
>Ga0116185_1003191_pt1 | contig 14382 bp, 12 predicted proteins | sample AD_JPNNA7_MetaG_FD_89754 | JGI IMG/M metagenome (GOLD analysis project Ga0116185, IMG submission 89754) | Active sludge microbial communities of municipal wastewater-treating anaerobic digesters from Japan - AD_JPNNA7_MetaG | ecosystem: Engineered > Bioreactor > Anaerobic > Digestate | place... | reverse complement strand
CAGGAGGGCGATCAACACCTCGGGCGACAGCGCCGGATGACCCAGGATCTGCTCCAGCACCTCGGCAGGCGTCTTCTGGTTCTGGGCGACCGCGAGGAAGTCGGTCCCAGCCGGTGCCGCCGTGCTCGCCACGTCCGCACCGCCGCCGTTCACGCGCCGTCTCCGGTCCGCGCCGCAGTCAGAACCGCGGCCACGGCCGCCAGCAGCGTCGCATCGTCCTCGGGGGCCACGGTCCGCAGATCGAGCAGGACCCGTTGGTCCTGGACGCGGACCAGCACGGGGGGCTCCCCGGTGCGGAGCCGGGCCTCCAGCGCGCCGGCGCCCTCGCGCCCGGGCGCGAGGGACAGAACGCGGGTGGGGAGCGCCTGGAGGGGCAGGGCGCCGCCGCCCACTTCCGAGGTGCCCTCCTCGACCACGCAACGCACGCCCGGCGCGGCGGCCCGCAGACCCGCGGCCAAGGCTTCGGCCCGGGCACCCACGGCGGCTGCCGACAGGCTCAGCATGCGGAGGACGGGAATCTCTTGACGGGCCCGGTCCGGCTCGCGCGCGAGCCGCAGGGTGGCCTCCAGGGCCGCCAGGCAGAGTTTGTCGATGCGCACGGTCCGCGCCAGCGGATTGCGCCGGAGCCGCGCCAGAAGCTCGCGGCGGCCCACCAGGATACCGGCCTGCGGTCCGCCCAAGAGCTTGTCGCCGCTGAACGTCACCACGTCCACGCCGGCCCGGATCGCATCCGCGGCCAGCGGCTCCCGCCGGAGGCCGTAGGCGGAGAGGTCGACGAGCGCGCCGCTTCCCAGATCCTCCATGATCGGAAGGTTTCGCGGCTTTGCCAGGGCCGCCAGGCGCGCGGCGTCCACCTCGGCGGTGAAGCCCAGAAGCTGGAAGTTGCTCCGGTGGACTTTGAGGATCAGACCCGTCTCCGGCCCGATGGCCCGCTCGTAGTCCGCCAAGTGCGTGCGGTTGGTCGTACCCACCTCGCGGAGGCGTCCGCCGGCGCTCGTCATCACATCCGGAATCCGGAACGAGTCGCCGATCTCCACGAGTTCGCCGCGGGAGATGATGACTTCTCGGCCGCTGGCCAGGGTGTTGACGGCGAGGAAGACGGCGGCAGCGTTGTTGTTGACGACCAGGGCGGCCTCGGCTCCCGTCAGGGCGCACAGCTGGCGCTCCACGTGCGCCTGCCGGCTCCCCCGGATTCCCGCGGCCAGGTCAAACTCCAGGTTGCTGTAACCTCGGGCGGCGGCCACGAGGGCAGCCAGCGCCGACGAGGCAAGCGGAGCCCGACCCAGGTTCGTGTGCAGCACGACGCCGCTGGCGTTGATAACCGGCCGCAGGGACGGCCCGGCCTTCCGGGAGGTCGCCCGTTCGATCGACGCCTGGATGACCTGCGGATCCAAGAGCGCCTGGGCGGACTCCGGCCTCGGCTCGCCGGCGAGCGCGCGTTCCCGGCAACCCGCCAGGACCTCGCGGACCGCCTCCAAGACGGCCCAGCGCGGCTGCCGCGCCAAAAGGCGCTGGATCGCCTCGCCGGCCAGGACCTCGTCAACCGACGGGATCCGGCGCAAGATCGCGCCAACCTCGGGCGGGATGGTTCCGGACATGCAGTTCCCCACGCGCGGTCGGCCAAACTCGGAGCCCGTGGGCCCCGTCCCGGGTCCGCCACGGGCCCGGCGCCGCCGAACGACGGCTACTTGTAACACACGCCGGAGGCCCGTTCAACGCCTTTCCCCTCCCGCAGGGTCATGACCCGGTCAAGAAAACAAATCAGGCCAGGCGTCTCCCCCAGTCCATGGGGGCCCGCCTGGCCTGATGGCGACGACGCGCCGAGCGACGGCTACGGGCGTAACCCGGACGCCCGTCGCGACTGGAAACAGGTCCGGCAGTATACCGGACGATCAGCGGTCGGCTTGAACGGGACCGTCGTCTTCTGTCCGCAGGACGAGCACACCACCTCGAACATCTCGCGATTCCCGCCCCCGTCCGGCCCCGCGCCGGCCGCGGTCGAGCGCTTGGCGGCCTTACAGGCCTTGCACCGCTTGGGGGCGTTCTGGAACCCCTTCTGGGCGTAAAATTCCTGCTCGCCAGCCGTGAACACGAAGGGCTGACCACAATCCACACATGTCAACGTCTTGTCCTGGAACGGCATGCGAAATCCTCCCTGGTGAACGAATCCGTTACCTCACGTTCGATCCGCGTTCCGGTTGTGTGGTTGGGGCACCCTCCTGTGATGGGGAAAAGAAGCTGGGCGTGCTGCCCACGTGGCGAATCAACGCGATCCCCGCCGGGACGGCCGACCGCGCTTCACCGCCCTCGCACCACGGGCGGTTCACCCGCCCGCCGGTAGGTCCCGCTGCGTCCGCCCGCCTTGTACACCAGGCGAACGTCGCCGATGACCATGCTCTTGTCCACGGCCTTGCACATGTCGTAGATCGTCAGCGCGGCCACCGAGACGGCCGTGAGCGCCTCCATCTCGGCGCCTGTTCTCCCGGTGGTTCTGACGCGGGATTCGATGTGGATGCCGGCGGGATGCGGACTCGGCAGAAACGTGACATCCGCCGACGACAACAGAAGGGTGTGACACAAGGGAATCAACTCGTGGACCCGTTTGGCGGCCATGATGCCAGCCACGCGCGCCGCGGCGAGGACGTCGCCCTTCGGGATAGAGGAATCTCGGATGAGGGAGAGCGTCTCGGGCTGGAGCGCTACAAATCCGCGCGCCAATGCCTCGCGAACCGGCTCGGGTTTGGCGCCGACGTCCACCATCCGCGCCCGACCGAGACGGTCAAGATGAGACAACCTCTTGTTCTTGGTTGGCATTCTGGAACTGCCGCATGATCCCGTACATCTCATCCTTGATCTTCAGCTTCAGCTTCTGTAATTCTTTACGCTTCCGCTCCTGCTCGCTGGTCAGGTAATAGATGCGGTCGTACTCGCCGATCTTGATGTCGAATTCGCGGTGTTTCTCGGCCAAGCGGCGGAACTCCGGGTTCTCCTCCTTGAGCCGAGCGAAGAGTTGTGCTTCCGTATCGCTCATCCGCGACCTCCTTCCCGCCGCATTGGTCCACTCCGAGCCACCTCGGGGCAGGGTGATGCGGGTGCGGGTGCAGCTGATGTGAATGCGCAAAACGAATCGAGACAGGGATACCGGCATGCGGGGGCAGGCGCCCCCCTCTTTGGGCAGGGGATCATCATTCGGGTCAAGCCGCCTCGTCTGTTGACTTCCAAAGGATATTCGAGCGGCTCGCCCTCGTCAAGATCAAAATCCGCTGGTCCCGTTCGGCGCACAAAGTCGACCATGAGCGTTGCCGCCCGGCGGCCCGGCTCCGGAAAGAACGGGGACGCCAGCGGCTTGACAAGCCGTCAAATGGACGGGTAGTGTACGGGAACCGTCCACGGTGGGCGCACGGGCGCGGCCACGCGGAAGGCCACACGTTTTTTGACTGCCCCGGGGGCCTATGGTAGAGTCGCGCGTCACGACATGGCGGGCACGCCGCCGTCGCCCGCGGCGCCGGGCGCTAAAACGATGGGCCGCAGGTATGGTCTGCGTTTTCGTGCTCGGCGGCTGTGGGGGGCGGCATCCCCGCAACTACCCGGTGCCGGAATCCCGCCGGCTGGAGGCCGACCTCGGATCCGCCTGGGAGTCGGTCTCGCGCATACTCACGGATCACGGCTACCGGATTCGGGAGAGCGATCGGGCGGAGGGGGTCGTGGAGACGGACTGGCTGACGGTGAACGCCGACTATTCCGCCAACGTGTTCCTGACCCAAAACGAAGATCGGTACAGCGATTGCGGAAAACCGGGGCTGGGCAGGAGTTATCGCGGCAAACAGGCTCGGCTCGTGTTGAACCTCTCGGCCGCCGGAGCCCATCACACGGAACTCCTGGTGCGCGCCGCCTTTCGGACCGAACGGCAGAGCATCTTCGCCAGTTCCCCCACAGCGCTGGAATGCCGCTCCCGCGGTCGCCTGGAGGAAGAACTTCTCATCGAGGCGCAGGTGCGGGCGCTGGCCAACCCGTTGCAGCGGATTCTCCGGGGCGCAGAGTGAAGCCCAAGCGTTACGAGCCGCTGGACCTTGCCGGTGCCAAGACCTACCCGCTGGCCTCGCGACCGAGCATCGTCGGGATCGCGGACGCCGCCCGACCCTGGAAGGCCGGCGGCACGTTCAAGGCGTATCTCGAAACGCTGCCCAACCATCTCGCCGTCCGGAGCCTCAGGGCCGTCGCGGATGCGATCCACGATGCGCACCGACACGGAAAGCCGGTCCTCCTGGGTCTGGGCGCTCACGTCATCAAGGTGGGGTTATCGCCCGTCGTGATCGACCTCGTCGAGCGCGGCCTGGTGACCGCCGTGGCGCTCAACGGGGCTTGCGCCGTGCACGATTTCGAGTTGGCGACGGTGGGGTGTACCTCCGAGGACGTGGAGGCGCAGCTCTCCGAGGGCGACTTCGGCATGGCCGAGGAGACCGGCCGCGTCCTCAACGAGGCCGCCATCGACGGCGCACGCCGGGGGGTCGGTTTCGGGCGGGCGTTGGGCGACCGCCTGCTGGCCATGCGCCCGCCCCATCTGGCACACAGCCTGCTGGGTACGTGCGCGCGGCTGGACGTCCCGTGTACAGTGCACGTCGCTATCGGAACCGACATCGTCCACGTGCACCCGCGCTGCGACGGGGCCGCCGTCGGGGCGACGACGCACCGCGACTTCCGGTTGCTGGCGGCGGTCGTGGCCGACTTGGGTGACGGCGGCGTGTATCTCAACATCGGCTCGGCGGTGCTCTTGCCGGAGGTCTTTCTGAAGGCGCTGACGCTGAGCCGGAACCTGGGGCATCGCGTTCAGGATTTTGTCACGGCCAATCTGGATTTCATCCAGCATTACCGACCCACTCAAAACGTCGTGCGACGCCCCGTGGCCAAGGGCGGGCGCGGCTACGCGCTGACCGGACACCACGAACTTCTGGTCCCGCTGCTGGCGGGGATGCTGATCGAAGGGATGGATGGGGGAGCATCGGGTGCCTAACGCCACGCGCCACGCGCCACGCGCCATGCGCTCGGCGCCACGCGCCGCGTCGAAGGTGAAGTCGCTGGTCGGGGTGGTGCGCGCGGTCCGGAAGGTCCAGGCGCAGGGCGGCTGCGTCGTCTTCACCAACGGGTGCTTCGATCTTCTGCATCGCGGCCACACCCGATACCTGGAGCGGGCACGCTCGCTGGGTCACGCGCTGGTGGTGGCCGTCAACAGCGACCGCTCGGTCCGGGCGCTCAAAGGGCCCGGCCGTCCCGTGGTGCCCGCCGAGCAGCGCGCCGAGGTGCTGGCGGCCCTGACAGCCGTCGACTTTGTCGTTATCTTCGATGAGCTGGATCCGGCCCGCGTCATCCGTGCGGTGCGACCGGACGTGCTCGTCAAGGGAGGGGATTGGCCGATCAGCCGCATCGTGGGGGCGGACTATGTCCGTTCCCGCGGCGGGCGGGTGTTGAGTCTGCCCTACGACGAGGGGGCGTCGACCTCAGCGCTGATCGGTCGGATCCTCGGGCCGCCCGCGAAGCGCCGCTGAGCGTCGGTGCGGCGCCTTCCCTTGTGCCACGCCGATGATCTTCCGCTTTGCACGAGCGCCGGTGACACTCATCCGTCCGCCATCGCCGAGAACCACGGCCCGTCGGGCTCGACGCCGCGCGCCGATTGCTGGCGGCTGATGGCTTTCGCAAGGATCATGCTGCCACAGTACGTTTGGCGGGAAGGTCGGCTCGCGGAACTTTCCGAGGACCTGCAGGCTCCCGCGGAGGCCGTCCTCTCCGGCCTGCAGGGAGCGGCTCGCGCCCTGGCGCTGGCCGCCTGGCAGGTCGGCACCGGCCGCACGCTTCTCGTGCTGTGCCGCAGCGACGAGGTCGCCGCCGCGCTGGCCCAGGACCTCGCCTTTTTCCTGGGCGAAGCGGTGGCGCTTTTGCCGGAACGCGAGGACGACCTGGAGGCGCGGGCCGGGCGGGTGGAAGCGCTCTATCGGCTCCTGACGCGCCGGGCGAGCGTCCTGGTGGCCTCGGTGGCGGCGGCGCTCCCGCGGACGCTGGGTCCCGCGGCGCTGCAGGGCGCCGTCGTCTCCCTTTACCCCCAGCGGATCGCATCCCGCGAGGAGGTGCTGCGCGCGTTGACGGCCGGCGGGTATCGCACGGTCGGCGAGGTGACGGAGCCTGGGGAGTTCGCCGTCCGTGGCGGGATACTGGATTGCTTCCCGCCGGGCCAGCGCCATCCGGTGCGCGTCGAGTACTTCGGGGACGAGGTCCATTCGCTCCGCCATTTCGACGCGGAAACTCAACGATCCCTGGGGGCGGTCGCCAAGGCCGCACTGCTTCCGCTCCGCGAATTCCTGATGACGGAGGAGGCGGCCGGCCGTCTGGAGCGCCGCCTGCTCGCCACGGCGCGCCGCGAGGGCGTCGCCGTGCCTCCCGCCTGGCTGGAAGCCCTGGGGCAGCGCCGACCCATCCCCGAATTGGACGCTTTTTTGCCGGATCTCGTTCCGGACCCGGCCTGCCTGCTCTCGTACCTGCCGCCGGATGCGCTGATCGCCTGGGACGAAGATCTCAGCCTGGCCGAGCGGGCGGCCGCGGTCCTGCGGGACGCCGAGGCGGAGACCGATCGGGAGCCGGATGTGGCCTCGCTTTTCCCCCCGGCGGCCGAGCGGTGGATCACCTGGGACGACTTCCGGACGCTGGCGCAAGCGTGGCCCGGCATCTCGCTCACCGCGTTCGCGCTTCCGCCGCGGGCGCCGGCGGCCGACGGCGCGCGGCCTCCCCTCGTTTGGGAGATCCGGACCACCGGCGTCGAGAGCTACCGGGGGCGCATCGCGGGCTTCCTGGAGGATCTGGACCGCTGGCGGCGCAAACGGGAGCGGGTCGTCCTGGTCGCGCGGAGCGAGGCGCAGGGGCGCCGCCTGCAGGAGATCCTGCGCGACCACGACCTGGGCGCGCGGCTGGGGCGGGAGTTGCCGGATCCGGGGGGGATCTGCCTCTGGACCGGGGATCTTACGGCCGGCTTTCGCATCGAGTCACTCCAGCTCACGCTGATCACCGAGGGGGAGATTTTCGGCGGGCATGCCGTGGTGCGCCGCCGCGCGCGCCCCAAGGCCGCCCTGCCGTTCACCTCCTTTGCGGACCTCAAGACGGGCGACTATGTGGTGCACGTGGACCACGGCATCGCCCGGTACCGGGGTCTGGAGCAACTGGCCGTGGGCGGACAGGAGGGGGACTTCCTGCACCTCGAGTACGCCGGGAACGACACGCTCTACGTCCCTGTCTCCAAGTTTCATCTGGTCCAGCGGTACGTGGCGGGCGAATCGGCCGGCGCGGCCCCCGGCCTGGATCGGCTGGGGGGGACCAGCTGGGCCAAGGCCAAGGAGCGGGTGCGGGCCAGCGTCCGCGAGATGGCCGGAGAACTTCTGCGCCTCTACGCGGCGCGGCAGATTCTCCAGGGCCACAGCTTCCAGGCCGACTCGCCCTGGCAGAAGGAGTTCGAGGCGGCCTTCCCGTACGACGAGACTCCGGATCAGCTGGAGGCCATCCGCGACGTCAAGCGGGACATGGAGCGGCCCCAGCCCATGGACCGTCTGGTTTGCGGCGACGTGGGCTACGGCAAGACCGAGGTCGCGCTGCGCGCCGCCTTCAAGGCGGTGATGGACGGCAAGCAGGTCGCCGTCCTGGTGCCCACCACGGTGCTCGCCATGCAGCACTACCAGACCTTCAGCGCTCGCTTTGCCAACTTTCCGGTGCGCGTGGAGATGCTCTCCCGGTTCCGGCCCGCGGCGGAGCTGGCGGCGGTGGTGGCCGGGCTGGCGGACGGGAGCGTGGACATCGCCGTCGGCACGCACCGCCTGCTCCAGAAGGATGTCAAGTTCGCGGCGCTAGGCCTCCTCGTCGTGGACGAGGAGCAGCGGTTCGGCGTGGCCGCCAAGGAAGCCCTGAAGCAGCTCCGGCGGGAGGTGGACGTCCTCACCCTGACGGCGACACCCATCCCCCGCACGCTGCACATGACCATGCTGGGCGTCCGGGACATCAGCACCATCGAGACGCCGCCGGAGGAGCGGCTGGCGATCCGGACGTACGTCACCCCCTACGACCCCGATGTGATCGGCGAGGCGATCCGGCGCGAGGTGGCGCGCGGCGGACAGGTTTTCTTTGTCCACAACCGGGTGGAGAGCATCCACGCCGTGGCGCGCCGGCTCAGGCGGATCGTTCCGGAGGCGCGGATCGGCGTGGCGCACGGCCAGCAGAGCGAGACCGCGCTGGAGAAGGTGATGGTCGACTTCTACCTGAAGAAGGTGGACGTCCTGCTGTGCACGACGATCATCGAGTCGGGGCTGGACGTCCCCTCGGCCAACACCATCGTCATCGACCGCGCCGACACCCTGGGCTTGGCGCAGCTCTATCAGCTGCGGGGGCGGGTGGGCCGCGACAAGTACCGCGCTTACGCCTACCTGCTCGTCCCCGCCGACGGCGGCATGAGCGAGGTGGCGCGCAAGCGCCTGCAGGTTATCGCCGAGCTCACCGAGCTGGGCTCCGGCTTCAAGATCGCCGCGCGGGATCTGGAGATCCGCGGGGCGGGGAACTTGCTGGGTGCCGAGCAGTCGGGTCACATCGCCGCCGTCGGCTTCGACCTGTACACCCAACTCATCCAGGAGACGGTGCGCGAGCTGAAGGGCGAGCCGGTCGAGGCCGAGGTGGATCCGACGATCCGCCTCCGGGCCGACGGGTTCATCCCGGAAGCGTACGTCCCCGATCCCGCGCTGCGCCTCAACCTGTACAAGCGGCTGGCCGCGCTGCGCGATGGGCGGCTGCTCACCGACTTCGCGGAGGAACTGGCGGATCGCTTCGGGGCGGTGCCCGCGGAAACGGAGTGGCTGCTCCGGACGGTGGACTTGAAGATCCAGGCCCGCAAGCTGCACATCCAGGAGATCGACGGCCGGCGGGAGGCCATCCGGGTCCGCTTCGGCCCCGACCCTCCGGTGAGTCCGGAAACCATCGTGGCTTTGCTGCGCACCGAACGCGGCCGCCTCAGGTATCTGCCGGAGGACGTTCTGGAGTACCGGACCGACGGGACGACGCCGGAAGCCCGCCTGGCGGCGGCCAGAAAACTCTTGCATCGGCTCACTGCGGGTGTTACGGTCGCCAATTGATTCGGCGGCCCGGCAGCGGCTCGGGCCGCACGCGGCCGCCATGCGTGGCACGGCCCCGTTTCCGAAAAGGAGCGTTCGGTGAAACACACGATGCGATGGAAGACGCTTGCCCTGGGGGCCGGCTGCGCCCTCGCCCTGCTGGCCTGCGGGAAGGAGGGTGGCAGCGGCAAGGCTCAGGGGCCGACGGTCCTCAAGGTCAACGACTGGTCGTACACGGCCGCCGACCTCGAGAAAGACATCGGGCAGGAACTCCGCCGCGCGCCGCGCGAGCTGCAGGCCTTCTTCGCCAGTAAAGACGGGCAGCGGCAGTTTCTCGAGCGGGTGGCCCGCCGGGAACTCCTGATGCAAGAGGCGGAGAAACGGAAGCTCGGCGATCAGGCCGAGGTGGCCGAGCAGGTCGCGAACCTCCGGCGCGAGTTGATGATCCGGGCGCTGATCCAGGAGGAGATCGCGGGCAAGGTCAAGGTGGAGGACCAAGACGTCCAGGACTACTTCGCGGCCCACCCGGACGAGTTTTCGGGCGACACGGTGCGTCTCCGGCACATCCTGGTCCAGACCGAGGGGGAGGCGAAGGAGCTCCAGGCGCGGCTGGCCAGGAACGAATCCTTCGACGAGCTGGCCAAAAAATTCTCGCGCGACACGAACAGCGCCCCCAAGGGCGGCGATCTGGGATACCTGGGGCGGGAGCAAATGCTGCCCGATTTCGCCCGGGCGGCTTTTGCGTTGAAGACGAACGAGGTGAGCGACGCGGTGAAGACCCCCTTCGGCTTTCACCTGATCAAGTTGGTCGACCGGAAAAAGGGCGAGGTGCTGACGTTCGACCAGGTCAAGGGGCAGCTCCAGCGACGCCTCATGGACGAGCGACAGGGCCAGCGCTTCCAGGCCTGGATCAAGGAGCTGGAGACCGGAGCCAAGATCACGCGGGACGAGTCGTTGCTGCCGGTCGGGAAGTTTGGTCCCGCCATGCCGCCCGCGCCCGCTGCGCCGGCGGACGCGCCGAAAGCCGGAGGCAAATCGTGAGTCGGGCCGGGCGCGGCGTGTGGCCGGTCCTCTGTGTGCTGGCGGCGGTCGCGCCGGCCGCGGCCCAGATCGCGCCGAAACCGGATGAATCCCGAGGCATGGTGCTGGACCGCGTGGTGGCGTCGGTGAACGACGAGGCGGTCACACTCAGCGAGATCCAGGAAGAAGGCCAGCCGGTGATCCGGAAGATCTTTCAGGATTTCGTCGGCGCCGAGCGGGACCGGCGCGTCGACGAGGCGGAGCAACGCCTGTTGAAGGATCTTGTCGACCGCCGACTCCTCTACCAGACCGCCAAGAAAGAGGGCATGCTGCCGTCCACGGCGGAGGTGCAGGGGGCGGTCGAGGAGCTGAAGCGCAACAACAATGCCACGGACGAGACCCAGTTTCGCGCCCTCTTGAAGTCGGAAGGGTTGACGATCGAACAGGTGCGTCGAACCGTCGGCGAGCGGATCGCCATCGGTCGGTTGCTCGCGCGGCAGGTTCGGTCGGCCATCATCCTGAGCGAAGAGGAGATCGCGAAGTACTACCAGGCCCACCTGGACAAGTTTCGCCGGGTGCCGGAAGCCGAGATCTATCATGTGTTGTTCGCCCTGGGTCAAGGCGGCGACGAGGCCCAGGTCCGGCGGCGGGTCGACGAGGCGCTGGCGAAGATCCGCGCCGGCGCGGATTTTGTCGAGACGGCCAAGGCATACTCGAACAACTCCTTGGAGTCGGGAGCCGATCTCCTGACGGTGCGCCGGGGCGAGCTGGCTCCCGAGATCGAGGCGGCAGCGTTCAGTCTGTCGCCCGGCGGCGTGAGCGACCCGATCCGCACCGCGGCGGGCTTTCATCTGATCAAGGTCGAGAAGGTTCGAGCCGATCCGGTCGCACCGCTGTCCGAGGTGCGGGATGCGATCCGGGAGCAGCTCTTCCAGGAGAAGTACGAGGCGAAGCGCAAAGAGTATCTCGCCGGCCTCCGGGCCAATGCGTCCATCCAGGTTTTTCTGAAAGAGGGGGAGATCCTCGGCGGATCCCAGACCGCGAACGACGATCAACCCGCGAACCGCAGGCTCCCGTAGCCCGCATCCTCCGCCACGACGGGATGCGGACCCTGCGGGAAAGACCGCACCCCATGCATGACCTCCGGAATCGTTCTCGGACCCTCCCGGCGCACGGACGTCGTTCTCGCAGCGATTCCACCGCGGGAATTCCGGGCCGCGTTGCATCCCGCGACACGCTGCGGTAGGCTTTGCGTGCGCGGCGCGAGGGGTGTCGGGGGGGGATGCCTGCCGCACATCGCGTCGCGGACCTTCGCCGCGCCTCGTCGGCGAGACGTGTCTCTGGGCGGTGTCGGGTCAAAGCCAGGGGAGGTTACGCATGAAGGCGTGGCCGGTGGTTCGGGGGCGGCTGCACGAGGGTGCGGCACCGGTCGATATCACGATCGTCGGCGGGCGCATCGAGACGATCCGGCCGGCCGGGGCCGGTCCAGACCTCTCCACGGTCGGCGGGCTGGATTGCCTGATCGCCGAAGGCTTCCTGGATATCCAGGTCAACGGGTTTGCATCCGTGGACTTCAACCGACCCGAGCTGACGGCGGTGGAGCTGACGCGCGCCACGCAGGCCATGTGGCGGAGCGGGGTCACGCAGTTCTTTCCCGTCGTGATCACGGCGCCCGTCAAGAGCATGCGGGGGGCGCTCGCCGCCATCGCGCGCGCGCGAGACGAGGAACCGATCCTGCGCCGCGTCATCCCCGGCATTCACCTGGAGGGCCCGTTTCTGGCGCCGGACGACGGTCCGCGCGGCGCGCACCCCGCCGACGCCATCCGCGATCCGGACTGGGATCTCTTCCGGCAGTTGCAGGATGCCGCGCGCGGACTCATCCGGTTCGTGACCATGGCGCCGGAGCGGCCGGGCGCCATCGACCTTATCTCGCGGCTGCGGCAGGCGGGCATCGTGGTCGGGATCGGGCACAGCGACGCCACGGAGACGGACATCGATCAGGCCATCAGGGCCGGCGCGCAGATATCCGTCCACCTGGGGAACGGTGCTCATGCCGTATTGCCGCGTCACCGGAACTACATCCAGATGCAGTTGGCCGCGGACGCCCTGATGGCCTCGCTCATCGTCGACGGACACCACCTGCCTTCTTACGTCGTCAAGAATATGATCCGCTGCAAAGGGGTGGAGCGCGTCGTGCTCATCACCGACGCCATGGCGGCGGCCGCGGCGCCGCCGGGCGAATACCGGTTGGGCCAGGTTCTGGCGGAGGTGGGGCCGGACGGGTACGTGCGACTGCCCGGGACCCCGTACCTGGCGGGATCCGCGCTGACGATGGATCGGGCCGTCGACAACGTGGCGCGGTTTGCCGGCCTCGCGCTGGAGGACGCCCTGCGGCTGGCCGGCCGGCAGCCGCGGCGGCTCTTTGCGGACCCGGGGGGTGGCGTGACGCCGGGGGGGCCGGCCGACCTGGTCATCCTGCGGAAAGGACCGCCGCTCACGGTCGTCGCGACCATCGTCGAAGGGGAGGTCGTGTACAAACAGGGTTGAGCGGGCCACGACCAACGACCGATTGGGGACCGGCACCTGGGTGGGGTCCGTTGGGCATCGGGAATCGGTCGGTGGAATTTGAGAAGGAGGCGATTATGGATGTCATTCGGCAGTACCACGAGGCTGTCACGACCATGCTTCAACGGATTGCCGATACCCAGAGCGAGACCATCCGCAACGCCGCCCGACGTCTGGCGGAGGCCATCGCGCAGGACCGCTACATCTACGTCATCGGGACGGGGGGGCACTCGTACATCGCCGCCGAAGAGATGTTCTGGCGGGCCGGTGGTCTGGTGCCGATTTACCCCGTTCTGGACCCGGGTCTGTCCCTGTCCCAGGGGGCCTGGCGCTCGAACCTGATCGAGCGGACCCCCGGCTACATCATCCCCATTCTCAAGTACCACGGGCTGGGCAAGGGGGACGTCCTCATCGTCTGCAACGCCTACGGGATCAACGCGGCCACCATCGACGCGGCGCAGGAAGGCAAACGCCTGGGGGCGACGGTGATCGGCGTCACCTCGACGGAGTTCGCGACGCGGACCCCCGCGGACCACCCGTCCCGGCACCCGAGCCGGCAGAACCTGCACGAGATCGTCGACATCTTCCTGAACACCTGGCTGCCGTACGGCGACGCGGTGGTCGAGGTTCCCGGCTGCCCGCAGAAGGTGGCGCCCGCGTCCTCGCTCGGCACCGCCTTCGTGTTGCACTGTCTCGTCGCCGCGACGGTGGAGGAGCTGGTCCGGCGCGGGATCGAGCCGCCGATCTGGATGAGCGCCAACCTGCCCGGCGGGGACGAGGCCAATCGAAAGCACTTCGACAAGCATCTCCGGCGCATCAAATTCTTGTAGGCACACGCCGTGGGACGGCTGCGCACTCTGCAAGCGAAGGAGGAGGCCATGCGGAATCGATGGGGCGTTTGGATCGGGGCGGCCGCCGTAGCCGTGTGGGCCCTGGCCGCGGCGCCGGCCGAGGCGGCCAAGATCGGCATCAAGCTCGGCCACATTCGCGCGGACACGTCGCCCACCCACAAGGCCGCGGTGAGGTTCGCCGAACTGGTTGGACAGAAGACGAGCGGCGATGTGGAGATCAAGGTGTTCCCCAACAGTCAGCTCGGCGGCATCCTGGACATGTTCACGGGGATGAAGGCCGGCAGCTTGGAAATGGTGTACGGCGGGATCAACACCTATGGGTTCATCAAGGGAGGCGAGGTGTTCCAGATCACCGCGGTGCCGTTCTTGTATCGGGACTACGACCACATGCGGCAGGTCTTGACCTCGCACGTCTTCCAGACGCATCTCCAGGCGGCGGAGAAGGCCACCGGCGTCAGGGTCATCGCGATCAACGGGGATACGGCGCCGCGCGAGCTTACCACCCGGGACAAGCCGGTTCGGACCGCCGCCGATTTCAAGGGGTTGAAGATCCGCATCGCCGAGAGCGCCATGGTCCGGGCGGCCATGCAGAAGCTGGGGGCCAACCCGCAGGTCATCCCGTTCGCCGATCTGTACATGGCCTTGAAGCAAGGCGTGGTGGACGCCCAGGAAAACGGCGTCATCCCCATCAAGAACATGTCCTTCTACGAGGTCCAGAAGTACTTCATGCCCACCCATTACATCCGCGACGTGGAGACGTTCTTTATCGGCGCGGAGAAGTGGAAGGGGCTGGATCCGGCGCAGCAGAAGGCGCT
>Ga0116185_1003170_pt1 | contig 14431 bp, 8 predicted proteins | sample AD_JPNNA7_MetaG_FD_89754 | JGI IMG/M metagenome (GOLD analysis project Ga0116185, IMG submission 89754) | Active sludge microbial communities of municipal wastewater-treating anaerobic digesters from Japan - AD_JPNNA7_MetaG | ecosystem: Engineered > Bioreactor > Anaerobic > Digestate | place... | reverse complement strand
TCCGTAATAAGAAATCAATATTTAGAGGGCATCAGAGCTCTCTCTATAAATTGAAAATTAAAACTACTAAAAAGCATCATAAAATATTTTTACTAATACAAACACCACATTATGAATAATACAAGTTTTTATTCTGCATTCTGATTAAACTGAATAGTTCCATTCGCACTTGTTTTCACCCAGTATCCCTTGCCCGGATTCAAAGTATCAGCAATTTCATAGCTTTCATTATATTCAAAGAAAGAAGAAACGATTATGTTTGGAGGGACTGAACTAATATTTTGAACCGGCACAGGATGATTAAACGGACCGATAAGATTCCAACCGGAAGAAACGCTAATAGATGAACTAATTTCTGTTCCACAAATTTGTATTGTCTGATTGTCAGAATAATTTACCCAATATCCTATTCCATTTATTAAAGAATCTGCTACGTAATAACCATCACTATAAGCAAAAATCTGAGAGCTGGAATTCGGGAAAATATTTACAGATGACATATCATTATTTATTAATGGCACAGATACAAGATTCCATCCGGCTTTAATATCAATATTATAACAATTCACAGTCGGGGTAAATTTATATATAATACCATTTGAAGAGGTAATATAAATTTCATTATTCTCATCCACTCCAAAAGAAGTAATCATATTGGGTGCAGTTACTAATAATTGATTTGTTGGTGGATTTATTCCGTCATATTCAAGTGCCCAGACTTTCTTTGAACAGTAGTCACCATAAATATATTTTCCATAAAGTTCCGGAACTTTATTCCCTCTGTAAACATAACCACCTGTAATTGAACATCCATCTCCATGAGAATATTCAAATATTGGATATGTATAATCAGGATAGTTACAACCTGATGTATTATATGGATGGTTTCCTTCGTAGCACCGCCAGCCATAATTTTTTCCGTTTTCAATCAGATTGATTTCTTCCCATTCATACTGTCCAACATCCGCACACCAGAACCAGTCAGTAACCGGATCAAAACTATTGCGCCACGGATTTCTCAATCCCCAGGCATAAATTTCTTTTTTAATTGATGTATTAGTGCTGTCGTAAAATGGATTTGTTGGCGGAATTGCATAAGGTGTTCCGCCATCAACATCAATCCTTAATATCTTACCAAGAAACACATTGATATTCTGTGCATTGTTTTGCGGATCACCGCCGCTTCCTCCATCGCCGGTACTTATATATAAATATCCATCTGTTTTTCTAAAACTCATCCATCCGCCATTATGATTTTCATAAACCTTGTTAAAGGTTAAAATCTGATATTCACTATTTTTATCGGCAGAATCAGGATTGCTTGTTACTTTAAATCTTGAAATTACTGATCTAAAAGGATTAGTAACACTGTAATACACATAGAAATAACCATTGTTTACATAATCAGGATGAAAAGCCAAACCCAGTAAGCCCATCTCTCCACTGAAATAAACCTTATCTGATAGATCAAGAAAAACCTTTGCATTGGAAGCTGATTGGTCATTCGGGAATACTTTTATCTTACCTCCCTGCTCAACAACAAAAACTCTGTTTGTATTGTCATCAGCGTGAGTTAAAAATACCGGGTTATTAAATGAAAGATTTGGAAAGGCATCTTGTAATTCATACTGACCAAATACAAAATTTGAGGTCGTTAAAAAAAATACTGCTATGCAGATGCCGACTTTTGATTGTAATTTAATTAAACATATGAAATAGTTTATCAAGACTACCCTCATTATTTATTTTTATAAGTGATTTATCCTTACCAGATTTTAATAAAAACTTATTCTTTTCTTAAATAAAAAAAATCAAAAAAAATATTTTCTTACATACAGATGATAAAAAAATTTATTTTCTTGTAAATTTGAATCGACTTAAAATAATTTTAAGAACTTCTTTTATCAGGCATTATCTTGAACACAAAAAGCATTATAATAGATTTTTCAGCAATTCTGATTATCTATTTTCTGCCACAGATTTCTGTCTTATTGAATATACCAGTCTATATGTATGAGCCAATGAGAATAATTATCGCAATAGCAATGCTTCATAGTTCACAATACAATGCTTATTTGCTTGCATTATTACTACCATTGTTCTCATTGCTACTTTCAAACCATCCATCAGTTATGAAAACATTTATTCTTTCAGCTGACTTATTGCTAAATATATTTTTGTATTTCAGATTTAATAAATTTTATCAGAACAAATTTTTATCAATGGCTGTAAGTATTATAATCAGTAAAGCAGTTTATTATCTGTTAAAATATTTATTAATTAAATTTTCACTGATTGATGGTAGTCTTGTTGCCACTCCTTTATATATTCAATTTATAATTATTATTACACTTAGTATTTATACCTTTTTTATAGACAAATTCTTTTCACAAAAACAGTTTTCAAATAATGTTAAGTGAAAGCCTCCATTACATAAATATTATATAGAAACAGTTTAGCTGATGTATATTAAAAAATTTTACTGCTTATTTCATCAACAACATTTTTTTCACAGAAACAAATTTCTCAGTTTTTAATTCGTAAAAGTAAACTCCTGTTGCTATCCCGCTCTGCGGTGCATTCCATTGATATCTATGATAACCGGCTTCAAGATGATTATTGACCAGTTCAGTTATCTTCTGACCCAAAGCATCATAAATTGTTAATGACACATCCACTGCTTCAGGAAGTGAGAACTCAATAACAGTGCTTGGGTTAAAAGGATTTGGATAATTCTGATATAGAGTAAAAGCAGTTGGAGTAATCTCAACTTCTACTTCATTGGAATATTTAAAACTACCATCTGTGTCCAGTTGTTTTAATCTGTACTGAATTTTTTTTGTTCCCGTTAGATTTTTATCTATAAAAGAATAAGAGTTTTTAGAAGTACTATTGCCCTGTCCTTCTACAAATCCGATATTATCCCATTCCTGACCTTCTGTTTTTCTTTCTATATTAAAACCATAGTTATTTATCTCAGTAGCTGTTTCCCAATTAAGTTCTACAGCATTGTTAATTACCTTAGCAGTAAATGAGACCAGTTCTACAGGAACAACATCCTCCTGATATTTGAACATTGTTCCGTTCATACCTCCAAACCAACCGGTATGTTCATCTGCAAAGCAGAGTGAAGTTAAATCGTTTTCGGTCAGTTCATTGTATAAAGTCCAGCTATTACCTGAATCTGTTGTCTTAAGTATGGTGCCTTGAGAGCCAACAATCCAGATAGTATTCGAATTAATAAATTCAATTGCTTTTAATGTTGCATTAGTACCAGCATTTTGAAGAATCCAGTTTTCACCTCCGTCAGTGGTTAGCAAAACAGTTCCTGCTTTACCCACACAAATACCAAAATTAGAGTTATAAAATTTCACACTGTTTAAATCATTAGTAGTATTTGCTGTTTTGATTGACCAGCTTTCACCACCATCAGTGGATTTTAAAATACTGCCATTTGCACCAACAGCCCAACCAATATTATTGTTAATAAAAAATAGACTTGAGCTGCTAATTGAGCTTTTTTGTTCCCAGGTTATACCACCATCAGTAGATTTATAAATTCCTGCATAATCTTTATCAGAGGTAACCCAACCGGTATTTTGATTTATGAAAAAGACAGAGGATCCATTGAGAAAAACAGAAGCCCAGTTTTCTCCACCATCAGTAGTCCGGTAAAAACCGGCCATTCCATCACCCACAGCCCATCCAAAATTTTCATCTATAAAATAAACTGATCTTGTAGGTCCTTCTGAGCTTTGAAAAAACTGTTTTGTTTTCCAGACCTTACCACCGTTAGTTGTTTTTAACATCACGTCTCCGGCTGAAGGAAGATAGCTATCTCTTTTCCCAACCGCCCAAATGACATTTTCATTTAAATAAAACATTGAATGGATATCATCGCCGCTGAAATATGATGATTTGTTGCCGCTAAGAATTTGTGCCCAGGAATCCCCATTATTTTCAGTTATAAAAATCGCTCCTGTAAAACCAACTGCCCATCCCTGCCCCCGGCTGTTACCAGTAACAGCAATTAAACCATTTTCTTCCCAGCCGCTATATTTACGGATCCAGGTTGAACCGCCATCAGTAGTGGTATATATTTTTCTATCCCAACCATAAGCGGTGCCGCCAACAGCATAGCCTGTGTTTTTATCTTTGAAGTAAATAGAATTAATACCTCCGGAATTATACAGGATAGTTTGTTCTATATCGTGTTGTGTTGTATTCTCTCTACTTGATAGTACTACTAATTCAATCCAGCTTTCGCCACCGTCAGTTGTTTTAAATATTACATTCTGATTTGAATATCCGCCGCCGATAAATCCCGTATTCTTATCAATGAATTTAACTGAAAGTAGTGATAAGTAATCATAATAAAAACTACTTTCTTTGTTAATCCAACTTAATCCGCCATCGGTTGTTTTCAAAATTGCATAGGATCCATAATCACCTCCAACAGCGTATCCATTTAAAGGACTAATAAAATCAAGATCATAAATATCACTCGAAGTTCCGGAAAACTGAGCAATCCAGGTAAAGCCTCCATCGGTAGTTCTTAAAATTGTTCCACCAAATCCTACAGAAAAACCATTGTTAGAATCAAAGAAATGTATTTTAGTTAAGTGTTTTGTTGTTCCACTTGTTTGGCTAAACCAATTTTGCCCACCATCAGTTGTTTTCAATATAAGCCCTGATTCTCCGCATATCCATCCTGTGTTTTGATCAATAAAAAAAACAGATTTTAAAATCAGGTTTGTTTTACTATTTTGTTCTGTCCAATCTATTCCAGCATTTGAAGTTTTATTTATAAATCCGTCAGATCCAACTATCCAGCCATTGTTATCATCTATAAAAAAAACAGAATGTAAATCATTACCGTTTGGAACAGGATTTTGGTTAATCCATTGCGATAAACCTGTTCCGGTTATACATAAAAACAAATTTAAAATTATCAGATTAAATTTCATTGATAGTCTCCGTTAAAAAACACTGCCTCTCAAGTGACTGAATATTAAATTTTATTGAAGCGCTTGTTAATCCAAACATTAGAAGTTTTTAAGAGTTATAAATTCCAATAAATAGTTTAATTATAATTGTTTACTAGTTTAATGAGTTAGCATTGATGATATGTTTACCCAATCATTATTCCAATAATAATTGGGAAAATTTGATGAATTGTGAATTAATTTTATATCAATTAAAGAAAGTGTATCAATATCAGGCAAGGAAATAAAGAATTAAAATATCAGATAAAGAGATTATTTTATTTAATTATTGAAGGTTTAAAGGAAAAAGAAATGAGACTGCTTTATAAATTTCATTCCGAATTTACTTCGAAATCTCAATATTCACTTTCGAAGTTATTAGACCTCTTTTATAGAATTTGATGAGTTAGATACTGCTTTCCGCTTTATTCATTTATCTTAATTTATCATCAGCCAGTATATTGATTTATTACCGGCTGACTTGAAACTTTGCCTTAATCTTTCAATAGTATCATTTGATACTATTTAATCAAAACCATTTTTCTTGCTTGAATAAATCTTTGCTCTGACTTTAATGTAGGATCACTGTTTTCTAAACTATAAATATATATCCCGCTTGGTAAACTACTTGCGTTGAAGGTTACTTTATGATATCCAGCTTCATAAGTATTTTCTGCTATCGTTAAAACATTTTCACCCAAAATATTGTAGATATTTATCTTTAGCTGTGCATCCTTAGGTGTTGCAAATTGTATTGTTGTTGTCGGATTAAAAGGATTTGGATAATTTTGATCAAGTGAATATTCTCTCGGTAATTCAGCGCTCGATACACCTATCTTTTTGATAGTTGCATCATTTATTGTTAGCTCTTCACCTGATTTCAGGTTTGATTTTAACACCTTACCCATATCATCAGTTAATCTGATATCTATCCCTTCTGTTCTTATTGTTAACGGATATGCTACGCCGCTTAAATGAATTTTCTTAATTTCTGTACCCAGTTTTTCTGCAATTTTATTTGTCTCAAATCTTACATCGAACATTCCCTCTGGGGGCGCTGGTGGTAACTCATATTGACTTAAATCAGCATTATCTTGACCACAATAAAGCGTGTAGTTCCTTCCCTGATTATCTGTTAATAAAATCTTTGGCCAATCCTGTGGAAACCATTCCGCAGATTTTTCTCTTTTTGCCATTGTCTCGGGAATTATTATTTGTCCGGCATCAGTGAGATTTATCCAGTAACCATATCCAGGATCAATTGTAGTTGCAGGCTGATATCCGTTTGAAAGCTTATAAATTATTCCATTTTTTAATCCGGGCGGAACAGTTGTTATTCCAGCTGATGCTACACTTAATTCATATCCACCGATCATATTCCAGCCTGCCACAGCATTAATTGGGTTGTGAGGAACTATCTGTATAGCAGGATAGTTATATGTCTGAGCTCCATTATTCATCATCCAATAGCCGGTTCCTGGTGTTGTGGTAGTAATTGGTTCATAGCCGTTTCCGAACTTAAAAACATCACCCAGTCTGTTTGGCCACCAATTTCCTAATCCCATTCCGTTTGGATTTAAGCCTGGAACTGAAACCATATTCCAACCGTCAGAAACATTAACCGTTAAATTGAATACAGATGGTGCAGATAATACAGATCTATCATAGACTGATATTTCAGATGAATCTTTAGTAACTGCAAATCCGGAATCGTGCATACAGTTTATCCAATTGTTTAAGCATTTATTATACAAACCACCCACATTATCCGGATTAGTTCTTTCAGGATAATATGCAACCGGTGTTAACATATACTTTGCAGCATACCAGGAAGCAGCAAATGGATCAGTTGAACCTAACAACATATTTAATTGCACGGCGATATTTCCATAATTACGTTCGGGATTAGTCCAGGCTGCATCAATTATTGTAAGTTTTGGATAAGTTACTTGCATTACTCTTGCGGGTAGTGCAAATTCACCGAACATATAATTAAAGTGCATAGGATCGCCGCCTCCATATCTTTCATTCTGATATGCAACTGTAAGTACTCCTACCCAATTTTTTATCGCCAGTGTTGCACCAGTCCAGCCATGAGCTTTTAAAACAGGAAAATCAACCAGGCAAAGACGATCGTGATCATAAGTATGAGTATTTGAATTCCATATTCCATACCTTAATGATATATAATGATTTCCAGATGGTGATTTAAATTTGGGATAACTTATTTTTGTAGCTGGATCATATGTATATCCATTATTATAATCACCCTTTGAATATTCCGTTACCACATTATACATTATATCTGCCCATCTGAACAAGTATACAGGGTATCCTTTCGAATGAAAAGTATTTATAACATCGAGAATACATTGATTGGGGTCTTCAGAATTATTATCGTCTTCACCAATAGGAGCCCATTGTGTATTATCTCCAACAAGAATTTCACCTGTAAATCCATCCGGATGCTGAAGAATTTGCCAAACTAAACCTTTAATCCTGTCTGTGCTTGTAGTATTTCTGAAATCCCATTGGAAACTTCCTTTGATTATCACAATATCATTTGAACCAACAATACCATCAGGATGCGTTGCGGTTTTATATAAATAAATTCCTTGTGTCCTCATCATTAAGAGCAAAGTATCAATTGCAGGATCATCTAGGTATGCATCCGGTACAGTCGAATTACCGGCAGCTAAAGAGCCGGCTGTCGGAGGAATATTATCCATCACAAATACTTTGGATACAGGATTATTAACCTGCCATGTGGGTAATGATCCGGCTTGTGTATTTGTCCCTTCCATAATTCCAGGTGTAATAATCACTGTTAGGAGAAATCCCAGTAATATGAAAGATAAGATTAAATACTTTTTATACTTACTCCAGAAAGTGGTTTTATTATCGGGTTTCATAGCATTCCCTAATAATTTTATGTTAAAATTTAAATTCTTTTTGTTTTGATTTTAGTATTAAGTATCGGAAATAAAATAACTCTTGTTAAAACAGATACAGACACATTTAGTATTATCAAATTAAAGAAAATATACATCTAATTCCAATTATTAAGCACCTGCCCGCTTTTTAACATAAAAAGTATATAAATCTTTTCTAAATAATAAACTAAGTATTTGTTTTTGGGTAAAATTAATTTTTGTTTTAAAATTTCATGATAAATAGTGTTTAGTCAGAAGAAATAACCTCTCATTTTTCCTGAAACTAGTTGCAATATCATCAAAGTTTAATGCATTAACAGTTATGCGAGTATTTTTCATAACTAAGATGTTCTTTTAGTTTAGATTCTTGCATTCTTACGAGAAAGGTTTCAGTAATCTCTTTATCGCTGAGTTTTTTCCTAAATTCTTGACTAAGATTTAATATTAATTTATAATTTTTTTACTTCAATCATTTATATAAGAATATCTACGCTCCAAATCCTACCATTTCCTTAATTTTATTATAATCATATTTACCATTGGTATTTGTTGGGATCTGATTTGTTGTTCTGACAACTAAAGACTTAAAATTAAGCTGATACATTTTCATAACTTCTTCTTTTACTTTTACCTCTGTTAAATAATCATCTGATTGAACGAGAATCTGAAGTAAGTCGTCTTTACCAGTGCAGGCAACAGAAATTTTAAAATGATTTTCAAGCATCTTTTGAACTTCATCCAGATTTATTCTCAGTCCAAAAATCTTAATAAATCTTTTCATTCTGCCTGTAACATAAAAGAATCCATCTTCATCTTTATAGCCAAGATCTCCGGTGAATAAAACCCCTTTTAACTCATCGCCCTTAGACAGATCATTTAGTACTTCAGCATAACCAAGCATTACATTATCACCTCTGTAAACAATCTCGCCAACCTCTTTTGGTGTTAGTACCTCAATACCATCATTCATTATTTTCAATTCACCACCCGGAATAGATATTCCGATTGAACCGATCTTTCCGCTTAACCTTTTATAAGGAACATAAGTTATTCTAGCAGTAGCTTCGGTTTGCCCATACATTACAAAAAACTTTTTCTTACTGCTAATTGCGTAATCATTAAAAAACTTGATAAACTCCTCACTTAACTTTCCGCCTGCCTGAGTAAAATATTTTAACGATGGCAGGTCTATTTTCTCAAAGCCAATTCTTTTAAGCATTGTATAAGTATATGGAACGCCAGCAAAAGAAGTGCATTTGTATTCATTAAATAAAGCCCAGAAATCTCTGAAGAAAACCGTTTTTTCTGTTAATACAATTGTAGAGCCTTTAAGTAAATGACTGTTAATGATTGAAAGTCCGAAAGAATAATTGAATGGAAGAGTAGTAATTGGTTTTTCATTTTCATCAATGTTCAGATACTCTGCAATGGAAGCTGCATTTGATTGAATATTCTTATAAGATAGCTTAACAAGTTTTGGTGAACCTGTAGTGCCGGATGTAGATAGAAGCACAACAAGATCAGGAAATATTTCACTTGATTGAATATCTTTTTTCTTTAAGAAACGAAGAGAGTGATATTCTAAATAATTTTCATATTCCGAAGATGTAATAGAACTAGACGAAATAATAAAATCCGGTTTATAATTATCTATCAACCCGTTTCTTATTTCTTCATTAAGTTTTTCATCAAGTAGCAAAACTGCATTACCAGACTTAAGCAATGCAACATATAAAACAACAGATTCTTGATTGTTTGTAGTAAATAAAAAAGCTAATCCTTTATGGGGTAATTTTATTTTTTCTGATATAAAATCAGATTCATCATCCAATTCTTTGTAGGTTAAGGATTGTTTACTTGCGGTATCAATTAGTGCAGTATTGCCTGCAAAGAGTTTAAGATTAGACCAAAAATTATTTGATAGATACATTTTTAAAATTCCTGAGTTTAATTGTGTAGTTAAAATAATATAACATCCAGAGACCTGTCCCTGCAATTCTTAGCAATTCTTCTATCAAATCCGATACCGAGAAAGATATTATCTTTCCGTCTGTTAATAAATCAAGAATTACAGCAAGTGCAATAAACTAATTGAGAAAAGTAACAAAATGAAGTTAGTTTTTAATAATTCTGATTTAAATTTATATAAGTGAAAAATGAACGGGATCGATACAATAAAGTAAGTTAAAGTGTTTGGTATTCTATAATCTAAACGTAAATAGTGATGTAGTTTAATTACAATTATAAACAGTAAGACCAATGTAATTACGAGTGATGAAGCAAGAAACTTAACTTTTTCCGCTGGTATTCTTTTCTTAAATAAAAGAGAGTAAAGTATCAACAATGTTGTAATGACAAGTAAAATTGTTTTAATCGATTCTAACAGCATTATAAAATTATTTTTACCACCCAAAGATTCAATAAAAAAAGCTTATACCAAAATTGCAGATATTTGAAGAACTGTTTAATCTTTTAATAAATTTTTCCGGATTATTTATTTATGCTTAAACTTTATTATGAAATAGAATTTCTCCTTTTACTTTGTCTATACACATAAATATCAGATCGGCATTGGAACAACTTAAATTGTAAAGCGGAATATTTGAATAGCTAATATACCAGCAGTTTGCAGGTAGTTTTTCAAATCTTTTATCATTCGATAATTTGTCTGAGATTCTTATTCCTTTAAGTTCAATATCCGGAACAATATTCTTTGCAATATTAAAAGCAGTATCCTGACTTATCAAAAAAAATTATCTGTTTAATTGATGATCAAATTAACTTTACAGGCAATCGCCTTATTCTTTTTCCAGTAGCAGCAAAAATTGCATTTGTCAATGCAGGCGCACAAGCACCAATTCCAACTTCGCCAACACCACCAACCTTATAAGTATTTTTAATATAATATGTCTCGATAACCGGAGTTTCATCATAAGCTAACATTGGATAATCATCAAAATTACTTTCTTTAACTCCGCCTTTCTGAATCGTTATCTCACTCTTTAAAGCTGCTGAAAGTGCAAACACTATTGCTCCTTCTAACTGAGCTTCAACTGTATCAGGATTAACAACAATACCGCAATCAATAACTGCCACATATCGATCTATCTTCAGCTTATTATTATTTACGGTTACTTCTGCAATTTGTGCGCAGTAACTTTCATAACCGGAAAAGATCGCAATTCCCATTCCTTTTCCTGCCGGCAGTTTTTTCCCAACCTGCCAGCCAGCTTTTTCAACAGCAACATTCATAACATTAGCTAATCTTGAATCAGAAGGCAGCATTTCCTTTCTGAATATAAAAGGATCTTTATTCGCTGCATAAGCCATTTCATCTATAAAAGATTCAACAGCAAAAGGATTCTGAGAATTATAAACAGCACGCCACCAGGAAATCGGAACATGTGTTGGAATCAAAGTGCCGGTAATTTTAAGATTAGGAATCTGATATTGCAAATCAATTGTGCCATCAGCAATATCAGATTCTTCCGCTTTAAGGTTTTTATTAAAACGCATTTGTGATATTGATGGAGCAATTACATGATGATAAAACTTTGCCGGCTTTCCATCCTTTGTAACTGAGCCTTTCAAAACACTCATACTTGGCGGACGGAAAAATCCGAATTTCATATCTTCTTCGCGGGTCCAGGTAAGTTTTATAGTCTTGCCGCAGGCTTTTGATATTTCTGCTGCTTCAACTACATAATCATTAACAAGTCTCCTTCCAAAGCCGCCACCCATTAAAGTTATATGAACTGTTACATCATTTTTAGAAATACCTAAGACTCTCGCTGTTTCGTTTTGTGCATCTTGTGCATTTTGTGTCGGAGCCCAAATCTCAGCTTTTCCATTTTGATATTTTGCAACACAGTTCATTGGTTCCATTGGTGCGTGAGTGATAAAAGGAACTTCATAAACAGCATCAAGTTTTATTTCATCTTTAATATTAGTATTAATATTACCACGGTTTTCTAATTCAGCACCTTCATCTTTAACATGCTTTAACATTTCATTTCTGATATCTTCAGTTGTTACATTAGCATAAGGTCCAAGATCCCATTCAATTATCAAACTATCTCTGCCTTTGAAAGCCCGCCAGGTTGAATCAGCAATTACTGCTACTCCGTTCGATATCTCTACTACATCAACAACTCCGGGCATTGATTTAGCTTTAGCTGCATCAAAGCTTTTTACTTTTCCACCAAATGTTGGACATCGGCTTAAAGCTGCATAGAACATTCCGGGAACAACAACATCAATTCCAAAAATTGCTTTACCAAAAATTTTATCAGGCGTATCAACACGATGAACTCTTTTACCGATAAGTTTAAAATCTTTTGGATCTTTCAATTTTACATCAGTCGGAACGGGCAGTTTTGCAGCATCTTCAACTAATTCACCATAAGAATATTTTTTACCATTGGATTTATTTATGATAAAACCATTTTCAGCATAACAATTTGAAGTGCCTGTGTTCCATTTTTTTGCAGCAGCCAGTATCAGCATTTCCCGTGCAGTTGCACCTGCAACACGCAGCGGTTCCCAGTTTCTTCTTACACTTGTACTTCCACCAGTTGATTGATTTCCATACTTTTTATCTGCATCAGATTGTTCAATAATTATTTTCTCCCAATCAACTTCAAGCTCTTCTGCAACAAGCATTGGTAAAGCAGTTTTAACTCCCTGCCCCATTTCGGATCTATGAAAAATAATAGTAACAATTCCATTTGAATCAATTTTCAAAAAAACACTTGGTGAAAATATTTTCGGATCATCACCAACATTTGCCAAAACATTATTAAACGGAATAAAAGAAGCTAGTATTAAACCGCTGCCGCTTATTCCAACTACTTTAATAAATTCTCTACGAGTTTGTTTAACAGAATTACTCATTACTGCTTCTCCTCTACAATTTTATCGATTGCTTTTCTAATCCGATGATAAGTTCCGCATCTGCATAAAACTGTTGACATTGTATTATCGATTTCCTTGCGAGAAGGTCTGGAATCTGAATCAAGCATAGCAGCAAGAGTCATAATTTGACCGGGCTGACAATAACCGCATTGTGAAACTTCAAGTTCTATCCAGGTTTTAAAAATTGGATGGTCAGGATTTTCAGCCAATCCTTCAATGGTTGTAATTTTTTTATCCACTGCTTCTTCAACAGAAACGATGCATGATCTTTCTGCTTTACCATCAATATGAATTGTGCAGGAACCACAAAGCCCTTCTCCGCAGCTATATTTTGTTCCAGTAAGATTAAGATTATCCCTTAAAACCCAGAGCAAAGGTGTTCCGGCTTCAACGGTTACATTATAATTCTTGTTGTTCACATTTAATTTGTATTTAGGCATAGCACTTTTTGAATATTTGTTTTTATTGCAGTTAAGTTAAGATTATCTTATTCCAAGTTCAACAATTTTACATCTTAAATTCTTTTCGGAAAAATGAATAAGTTGTTTTCTATTATTTATGAAACGGTAAATCAATATTTCAGCAATTAATATGAAAATAATTTCATCCAATACTTCCTTTTTTACTAATAATAACAAGCCTTTAGGTGGATTTATTGAGTAAAATTACTTATGTTACCAATAACTAATTTGTATTAATTAGAAATCAAAACAGACCTTTAATGTGCCTTCATAATTCACATAATTTCACAAACTATTCTATGAGGATAATATGCGAAAAATCATTTTCACTTTTTTAGCTGTAGTTTTTGCGACGAGTCTCAGCTACTCTCAGGTTACTACTTTGTGGGAGAAATCTGCAACTGCAGGAACCAAACCCGCCTGGGAAACCGGTAATACAACAAGAGGTATCGCTTATGGACAAGTCGGCTCAAATCACAGGCTATTTGTCGTTAACAGACACACATCAGTCGGTGGTAAGCAAATCTTTATTTTTAATGCTGCTACCGGAGATTCAGTCGGTAGATTGGATACAACGGGAATATCAGGAGGAACTCTTGTTGTAAATGATGTTGAAGTTTCAACCGATGGAAAAATATTTGTATGTAATTTAGCTGGTGGCGGATTTTTCAAGGTTTACAGATATGATAATGAAACATCAGCTCCGGTTACTGTAATCAATTTTGATGCAACCGGTCAAAGATTAGGCGATAAAATAACCGTTACCGGATCTACTGCAGATAATTCGATAATTATATGGGCAGCAGATGCAACTGCAAATTCAGGTTTGATTCATAAATTTACAACAACTGATAATGGAGCAACCTTTACCTCACAAACAGTTGATATGGGTAGCCCTGCAACTGCTTCGAGTGCTGCTGTCGGACCGTTAAGCGATGGTTCATTTTATTGGAACTCTCATGGAACTTTTGCATCGAAACATTCTGATACTGGAACTTTAATTGGCTCTATTCCAAGCGGTGTACTTGGAACCGGCGGAAGTGCAATAAGATATTTTGGAAATATTGCCGGTGATGAAATCATAGTTGCAAACGCTTTAGGAACTGGATTTGAAAATGCAAAAATTATCAAAGTTCAC
>Ga0116185_1003156_pt1 | contig 14495 bp, 13 predicted proteins | sample AD_JPNNA7_MetaG_FD_89754 | JGI IMG/M metagenome (GOLD analysis project Ga0116185, IMG submission 89754) | Active sludge microbial communities of municipal wastewater-treating anaerobic digesters from Japan - AD_JPNNA7_MetaG | ecosystem: Engineered > Bioreactor > Anaerobic > Digestate | place... | reverse complement strand
GGCTGAGATTGGTTTTCCTATTGCTGAAGCTTATCCAAATGGAGATATAATTATTACTAAACATCCAAATACCGGCGGTAAAGTTTCTTTTGAAACTGTGGCAGAGCAGTTACTTTATGAAATCGGAGACCCAAAATCTTATATTACACCTGATTGCGTTGCTGATTTTACATCAATTAAACTTCAGGATTTAGGAAACGACAGAGTAAAAGTGTATGATGTAAAAGGATTTCCTGAAACTGAGTTTTACAAAGTTTCTTGTTCTTATTCTGATGGTTTCAGTGCAATATCTACTTTAACATATTCCTGGCCCCAGGCTCTTACAAAAGCAAAAGCGGCAGATGAAATTTTACGCAAGCGATTAGCTAATCTTAATTTACAATTTGATGAGATAAGAACTGAGTTTGTCGGATATAATTCCACACACGGACCATTAGCAAAACAGTTGAATGAAGATGATATAAATGAAATCGTATTAAGAATTGGTGTGAGATCACACGATTACAGTTCTGTAGAAAGATTTGGAAAAGAGATTGCGCCGCTTATCTTAACTGGTCCGCCAAGTGTTACCGGATTTGCTGGTGGAAGACCAAAACCAAGCGAAGTTGTTGCATATTGGCCTGCACTTATAAATAAAAAATTTGTAAATCCTGTTGTAACAATTATGGAGTTATAAATGAAAAAAATTAAATTGATAGAAATTGCTCACGGAAGAAGCGGAGACAAAGGTGATGCAGCTAATGTTGGTATAATTGCTTATGATGATAATGGATATAAAATTATCAGCAAATATCTTACTGCTGAAAAAGTTAAAAAACATTTTGAAGGAATATGTCTTGGAAAGGTTGAAAGATTTGAATTACCAAATCTGAGAGCCTTGAATTTTTTATTACATAATACACTAGGCGGCGGTGGAACAGTTTCATTAAAACACGATGCACAAGGAAAAACTCTTGCTGCCGCATTGCTTAGAATGGAATTAGAAGTTGAGGAAAATTAATCTGGAGAAATAATGTACGAAGAAGAAATCAAATCATTGAATAATTATAAAATAAGGATAAATAATTTACGGAGCTATCTTTGACGTTGATCGTAAAGAAGCTAAGATAGATGAGCTGCATAGAAAAACTGAAGAACCAAATTTCTGGAACGATCAGCTAAATGCACAAAAAATTTTGCAGGAAATTAAAACTCTACAAACCTGGGTTGATCTATGGAAATCGGTTAATAAAAAAGCTATAGAAGTTGAGGAACTTATTCAACTTGCACAAATGGATGAAGATGAATCTCTTAATGATGAAATTGATACTGAATTAAACGGACTGGATAAAGCTATCGAAGATGCTGAGTTTAAAAATATGCTCAGCGGAAAAGATGATAATAAAAACTGCATATTAACTATTCACTCGGGTGCCGGAGGAACTGAAGCACAGGATTGGGCTGATATGCTTCTTAGAATGTATTTAAGATACGGTGAACAAAATGGATTCAAAATGACAATCCTTGATATGCTTGATGGTGATGGTGCAGGAATTAAATCAGCTACAGTTGAGGTTGAAGGTGAATATGCTTACGGATATCTTAAGGCAGAAAACGGAGTTCATCGTTTAGTTCGAATTTCTCCTTTCGATTCAAATAAAAGAAGACATACTTCCTTTGCATCTGTGTTTGTAATTCCTGAAGTTGATGATACAATTGAGATCGATATAAATCCTGCTGATCTAAGAATTGATACTTATCGTTCCGGCGGCAAAGGCGGTCAAAATGTTAACAAGGTTGAAACTGCAGTAAGAATAACTCATATCCCAACCGGAATTGTTGCTGCTTGTCAGACAGAGCGTTCGCAGCTTCAAAACAGAACTAATGCAATGAAATTGTTAAGGTCAAGATTGTATCAGTTGGAGTTGGATAAGCAAACAGCAGAGCAGGATGAAATTGAAAAAAATAAGATGAAAATAGAATGGGGAAGTCAGATTAGGAGCTATGTTTTTCATCCTTAGATATGGTTAAAGATCACAGAACTGATGAAGAAACTTCTGATGTTCAAGGTGTAATGGATGGTGACCTTGATAGATTTATAAAAGCTTACTTGTTAAAGAATAATAACCAGTAATCTTAATATTAAGATTTATGAAATATTTACTCCCTCTGATATTCATTATATATGTGATTGTTTTATCTTTTTTTTCTAAAGGTGATTTTCCTGAGTCCGGGTTTAACAATTCATATTTTCCGTATTTATCAGAAAGACCATTAACTGAAGATGGATTTTATTCTTTAAAGATTGCCTGGAACATCGGAACACGAAAAGGAATAACATACAATTTTGAGCAGCCAACTACAGGCTTTCAGCCATTATATGTTTTTATACTTTCAATATTTGCATTTATCGTTTCCGGTTTTGGTGGTGATAAAATTGTCTTTTTGCGTTTAGTAATTTTGCTCTCAGGATTTACTGCATTACTGTTATCTTATGTTTTTTACCGGCTTATAAACGGATTAAAAAAAACAGATCACCAAAAGACACTGATGATTTTAATACTTCTGCTTGTGCTATTTAATTTTAAATTATTTCTTAATCTGTTTAATGGATTAGAAACAGGTGTTTATCTGATCTTTCTAGTTCTTTCAATGATTCTATCACAAAAGATCATTGAACAAAAAAAGAATTCCGGGCTGCTGATATTGTTCGGATTTGTTTTGGGATTAACAGTATTGGCAAGAATTGATTCTATTCTAATAGTTTTATTTATATTATTTACATTATTGTTTACACGAGCATTAAGTAAAAAAGAATTTGCTTGGATTTCTCTAATAACATTTTTCACTTTATTGCCATGGCTATATTTTGTTTTTACTACGCAGGGAAGCATTATCCCTTCTTCTGCATCTGTGCAAACCGGATTAACGAGCGCTGAGTTATCATATCGAATTGATCAATTCTTTTTTTCAATATTCACTAATTATATCCCTTGGCTACACTCCGGTCAGACTCAATCTTTAATAATATATATACTTACATTAATCTTTATTTTGTATTTATATAAATATCAAAAAGTTTTTATTAAAAACTTTTTTAAGTTCCTAATAATAAAATATTGGTCTGTTGCGATTCTTATCAGCTCAATAGTGTATTTAATATTTGCGTCCCAGCCATATTTCTTTTTCAGATATTTATCTATTCATATTTTAATTGCAATACCATTTTTAGCCTTACTAATTACAAATCTTTTGTCTTACAGATCATCAAAATTCAAAAACAGTTTTATAGCAATCGTTCTGATAATATTTTTTGTAAATGCCGTTTATTATTTTCATTATCCAAAACAAGTAACCGGTTTGGCTTTAAGAACATCTTTCATAGAAAAAAATAAATTATTTGAGCAAAAGATCGGAATGGCTCAGAACGGAATATCAGGTTATTTTTTTGATAACATTTTAAACCTTGATGGCAAGGTTAATAATGAAGCATTAAAAGCTATCAAAGGTAATTATTTATATAACTATATAAGTCGTGAGAATATATCAATTCTGATTGAATGGGAAGAATGGTTTGATATTCTGCCATCAACTGAGCTAAAACAGAATTGGCAGTTATTTAATGATCAGATTAAAGACAATAAAACTTTAGTAATGATAAAAAAGTAAAACCACTTTACTGTGTCTTTAAGTTATACTGGTTTGCAAGATTCTTTAATCTTCTTGGATAATCGGTTTGGATTCCGTTTATTCCGCTTTTAATTAAGCATTCCATTTCATGTTTATCGTTAATTGTGCATCCAATAAGAAAATCTATTTTACTTTCCGGATTTTTTTTGTTGAAAGATTTTCTTTTTCTTACATCATATTTAATCAGCCTTCTGAATGTAATCCAATTAGCAATTGTTATTTGTCTTGGTTTTAAAATTAAAGCAACCTTATTATTATTTTTTGTTGCAACCTTTATTGTGCTGTGCTTTTTTGGTGAGAAAATAAATCCGGGCGGTATTTCAACATCAAGACTGTAAGTTAAATCCGGATAATTACTTTTTGCGATTGCCTGAACTTCAGGAAAAAAAGTTTCAATAATAAAATTAACAGAAGGTTTAAATTCTTTTATTAGTAACTCAAGCTGATTAAGGATTGTTAATATTAACTTCTTTTCACTTTTAGGCACCTTAATATCAAGAAAAACATATTTTATCTGAGGTTTATCTGTAAGCCAAATCATAAACTCTTTTAATGTTGGAATATGAGCATCAACCGGAGTTGAATCACTTTTTCTTAAATATTTAAAATGAGTTCTCATTTCTTGCAATGTCAACTCAGATGTTTTATTTCTGTATCCGCTAAATGGTGCAGGGAAATCAGGTTTGTAAGTTACTTCAGGTTCAACACCGCGTTCTCTTAAGAAACCAACTAATTCATCAGGATTCCAATCGTGCCAGAGTATAACTTCTTTATCTTTAGTTAAGCAAATATCAATTTCAAGCGAATTAGCGCCTTCTCTAACTGCACGTTCCAAAGAGGGAATAGTATTTTCCGGTTCATTTACCGGCGAGCCGCGATGACCGCAAATCAAAAATAAATTTTCTCTATCAATCCTGGAAGTTCTGATAGGACAAAATCTGAAAAGCTCTTTAAACCATATTTTATATTTTAATAATCTTCGTTTTAAACTTGCCATAATTCTGTTTTATTATGATTTTACGTTCAAAGTTATTGTATAAAAATATCAGATAAAAATAAGTCATTTATATTGTGAAAAAGAAAAAAAGAACAGCTCAGAAAAAAGATAAAACACGCAAGGACTTTTTTAATAAAGTATATAAAATCACAAAAAAGATTCCTTATGGTAAAGTAACAACTTTCGGAGATATAGCAGAAACTTGTGGAATTCGTTCTGCTGCAAGAACTGTTGGATGGGCATTAAACGGCTGCGGACCTGATATTCCGGCTCATCGTGTTGTTAATCGTTATGGGGCTTTAACCGGAAAATTTCATTTCGGAGACCCGAATCTTATGGAAGAATTATTACGCAGTGAAGGAATTGAGTTCGATGAAAAAGGCTGTGTAATACTTGAAAAATATCTTTGGAAGCCAAAGAAAAATGCTGTTTCTAAGAAATGATTATTCCATATAGAAACAGCAGCTTTTCTTTCAGCTGCAGTTATTTTGCTTTTTAGTAACGTTTAACTTCTATTGAAGATACACCGCAATCAATATCTATATATATTTTCTTTGAGTACTTATCAAAATCTTCATTCCGGTATATGTCTTTATTTGTTTTTACAAAGCCTTCGTAGTTTCTGTTTGATAAAGCAGCATCAGAATTTATTTCGCAACCAACTGAATCCGGAATAAGAATTTCAATATCAGAAGCACCTGCGTCAATATCTACACGGGTAACTTCAGACAGATCTCCTAATTTTATTTTTAACTTTGCAGCACCCATATCTATATCAAGTTTACTTATTTTATACGGAGTAAGATCAAGGTCAACTGATGCTGCACCAATTCCAAAATTTAATTCCCAATCAGGTTTAGTATTTAAAGACATTTCGACGAGATTTTTATAGTTCTTAGTGCCGAGATTAAACTTCGTATTTTTCATTTTAAATTGAATATCAGCATGTGAATTATCTTCATCTAATTTCATTTTAAGATCATAATTATTTTTTGAACCTTCAGAAGTAAAGTCAAAAAGTTTTTCTGTTGAACCTAAAATTTTAAAATTACCGGCACCTGCACTGAAATTTAATACAGCAGTCTTTACTGAATCAGTATATTCTTTTGAGAAGTAAGTTGTATCATAAAGCGGAGTTCCTTCACCAAAGTTCAGTTCAAAATCATTATTAAATAAATTTGTAGTTGCACTAACTGATGCATAAATGGTGAAAGCTAAAACTAATGCTGCCAGAGCTGCAACTATTATCTTTCCTGTTTTATTTTTTACAAGTATTGAAATTCCGATTAGAACGAGTACTGTTGGCCAGAATTTCCAGACTGTGTCCCAGGAAAAACTGAAATTTGTGTAATTGCCAAGTAGTAATAAAACTCCTATTGCTAAAAAAAATACTCCCCAAAAAATGCTTGATGTTTTCATTAGATCACCTCATTCGTATTTTGATTTTTTGCTTTAAGGATTATTGCTAATCCAAGAATTATTAATATAACCGGCCAATAATCTCTGAAATAAAATCCGGGAACAAAATTACTTATTAAAATAATCATACCTAAAACAACAAGTAAAACTCCTGCAAAAACTGTTTTATTATTATTCAGATTTTTATAAAGCATATTTGATTGTAAATCATTTGAAATTTTTTTTTCACCTTCGTCATCAACTAAGTTAGCATCAGTTTTGTTTTCCTGATTAAACGGTGTAATAATATATGGTTTCTGAGGAATAATAATCCACAAAATTATATATGCTAAAATTCCACCGCCGCCAAAAATTACCGCCAGAACAAAAGCAAGTCTGATAATAACCGGGTCTATGCTAAAATATTCAGCTATACCACCACAAACTCCGCCGATTATTTTATCCGTTACTGAACGATATAGTTTTTTATTCATATCAGGCTCCTTTCTAATTCAAATTTCTATTGTAAAAATAATATATAAATAGATGGAAGGTTGTTTTAATGGTATGAATGGTAATGAGCGATTAGATTTGGAAAAATCAATTTATTTTCGGGCGAATGGAATCGGTAAATAGAAGGAAAATAGTTATTTATTCCGCTTTTTAGATGCTTTCTCAAAATAATTCTTTGTTTAAAAGAGAAATGACTCTGCTTAAAAAGTAAGTGTTTTTACTTAAATTTTTAAAGATTTTTTGATAAATAAATTCCGGATACTCAATTAAATAAATTGATTTCTAAAAGTTATTCTTGAAAATCCTTTAAGGAAAATGATATTGGAATCAATTAAACTTATCTTATTTTAGTTGCAATACTTTATTTAATATTGAGATAAAAACTACTTTATGAAAATAGCTCTTTGTCAGATAAACCCGATTGTAGGGTATCTTGAATACAATAAGAAAAAAATTATAGATGGATATAAGGAGGCAGTTGAAGCAAAAGTTGATTTAGCGATTTTCCCTGAGCTTGCACTTGTCGGTTATCCGCCTTTAGACCTTGTCGAAAAATCTGAGTTCAGACAAGCAGTTAAAAAGGCAACTGATGAAATAGCTTCACAAACAGGTTCAGTCGGTTTAATTTTTGGAACAATCACAGAGGAATTAAATAAAAAAGGAACACATATTTATAATTCAGCGGTGCTTTGTTTTAAGGGAAAAATTCAATTCACACAAAATAAATCATTAATTCCGAATTATGATGTGTTTGATGAGATGCGTTATTTCGATTCCGCAAAAAAAGTTTCAGTCTTTAAATACAAAGGAGAAAAACTAGGTATTTCGATTTGTGAGGATATTTGGAATGATGAAAATTATTGGTACAAAAAGAGATATCGTAAAAACCCGATTAAAGATTTAGTCAATCAGGGAGCATCAATCTTAATAAATATCTCTGCCAGTCCTTATTTTTATGGCAAACGAACTGCCCGTAGGGAAATGCTATCTGCTTTAACAAAAAAAGATAAAATACCTTTAGTGTATGTTTGCTGTGTCAGTGCACAGACTGATCTGATTTTTGATGGAGCAAGTATGTGCTTTGATAAAAAAGGAAATCTTGTAAAAATTGGTAAAACTTTTCAGGAAGATTTTCTTGTATTTGATACCAAAGAAAAATTGAATCCGGTCATAGAGTGTGAAGGAAAATTTGAGGAAGAAGTATTGAACTCTCTTATCTTCGGATTGAAGGAATATTGTTCAAAACTTAATTTTAAAAAAGTTGTTATTGGATTAAGCGGCGGAATAGATTCTGCCCTTGTAACTTATATAGCTGTTAAAGCATTAGGAGCTGAGAATGTTCATGTTTTAATTATGCCGTCTAAATACTCAAGTGAAGAGAGCATAAAAGATGCTAACGAATTAATAAGAAACCTTAATATTAAATCGGATAATGTAGGCATTCAACCGGTTGTTGATGAGACTTTATCACAGTTAAATACAGTTTTAAATTCTAATGTTGTATCCATAACAGAAGAAAACCTGCAAGCAAGAGTAAGAGGGAATTATCTGATGGCTTTCTCAAATAATTTTGGTCATCTTCTGCTTACAACCGGTAACAAATCTGAAATTGCAGTCGGTTATTGTACTTTATACGGAGATATGTGCGGAGGAATTGCTGTTATTGCTGATGTGTATAAGACAGATGTTTACAGGCTTGCAAATTATATCAATAGAAACAACGAAATAATACCAAAATATATAATTGATAGAGTTCCCTCAGCAGAATTAAAACCAAATCAAACTGATCAGGATACTTTACCTCCATACGAACTACTGGATAAAATTCTAAAAATGTATCTTGAAGAAAACAAAGAGTTTAATGAAATTAATAAAGTTATAAATGATGAAGCATTAGTAAGAAAAGTTTTGAGAATGGTCGATACAAGTGAGTTTAAACGCAATCAGTCCGCACCTGCTCTCCGGATATCCTCCAAAGCATTTGGATACGGCAGAAGATTTCCCATTGTACAAGGCTGGCGTAGATAGATAAATTACCTATGATATAGTTCAATTGAACACAAAATGGATTGTAAAATCTATACAGTCTTATTACTTTAGTGTTAGCAAATTATTAATTTTTAGAGTAAGCGAAATGACAAACGAAAAAGAATTACAAATAATTGAAGAGGTTACCGTAAGATTTGCAGGAGATTCGGGTGATGGAATGCAACTTACAGGTTCTCAATTTAGTGATACAACTGCCTGGGTAGGTAATGATCTAAAAACTCTGCCTGATTATCCCGCCGAAATTCGCGCACCCGCCGGAACAATATACGGAGTTAGTGGATTTCAATTGCATTTTAGCAGTGAAAATATTCATACTCCCGGTGATCAGCCGGATGTTTTAGTGGCAATGAATCCGGCAGCTTTAAAGAAAAATCTACCTGAGTTAAAGAAAAACGGAATGATAATCGTTAATAGTGATGCTTTCGATTCAAAGAATTTAAAGCTTGCTCATTATGATTCTAATCCGCTAGAAGATAATACCTTGGATGGTATTACGGTTTTTACGGTTCCTATAACTTCATTAACTGAAAATGCATTAAAGGATACCAAGTTATCAGTCAAAGAGATTGCAAGATGTAAAAACTTTTTTGCTCTTGGGTTGATGTATTGGTTATATAACAGACCGCTTGAGAATACACACAAGTGGATTGAAGAAAAGTTTGCAAAGAATCCGGAATTTATCGACGCGAATAAAAAAGCTTTGCACGCCGGGTATAATTACGGTGAAATGACTGAAGTTTTTACAACCCGTTATGCTGTTGAACCAGCAAAACTTCCGAAAGGAATTTACAGGAATATTTCGGGCAACGAAGCAACAGCTTTAGGACTTCTCGCAGCATCAGTAAGAAGCGGACTTCAGTTGTTTTTAGGATCTTATCCGATTACTCCTGCTACAGATATTTTACAGTTTTTAAGCACATATAAAAATTTTGGTGTTAAAACATTTCAAGCGGAAGATGAAATTGCGGGTATCGCTACTGCGATAGGTGCTTCCTTTGCTGGTAATCTTGCTGTAACTACAACCAGCGGTCCGGGATTAGCATTAAAAACTGAAGCAATAGGTCTTGCAGTAATGACAGAACTACCTTTGGTTATTATAAATGTTCAAAGAGGCGGACCAAGCACAGGTTTACCTACTAAAACTGAACAAGCAGATCTTTTACAAGCTGTTTTAGGTAGAAACGGAGAAGCTCCTGTAGCAGTGATTGCAGCAAAGACTCCAAGAGATTGTTTTTATATGGCAATTGAAGCTTCGAGAATTGCATTAAAATATATGACACCGGTTATTCTTTTAACTGATGGATATCTTGCAAATGGTAGTGAGCCATGGAGAATTCCAAGCGTGGATAGTTTGCCTAAAATTGATGTGAAATTAAGAACTGAGAAAGAAGGATTTTATCCGTACTTAAGAAATGAATTCTTGGCAAGACCTTGGGCAATACCTGGAACTCCGGATCTCGAACATCGAATTGGTGGTTTGGAAAAAGCTGATATCACAGGAAATGTAAGCTATGATCCTGATAATCATAACAAGATGAGCAGGTTAAGAGCTGAAAAAATTAAAAATATCGAAAATGATATCCCACTGCTTGAAGTTGATGGTGACCAATCAGGTGATCTTTTGGTCCTTGGTTGGGGTGGGACTTATGGTTCTATCAAAGAAGCTGTTATAAAGGCTAGGATTTTAGGTTACAAGGTTTCTCAGGCTCATTTGCAATACCTTAATCCATTCCCGAAAAATACCGGCGAGGTATTAAAGAGCTTTAAGAAAGTACTTGTTCCGGAAATCAATCTTGGGCAGCTTGCTAAATTATTAAGAAGTGAATATCTCATTGAAGTTGAACAGTTTAATATGATGAGAGGATTGCCTTTAAGAGTTTCATATATATTAAATAAGATTAAAGAAATCCAAGGAGGAAGTAATGGAAAGTAAAGTTGAGTTGAAAACAGAAAAGTTGACTGCTAAAGATTTTGCATCGGATCAGGAAGTAAGATGGTGTCCCGGATGTGGTAATTATTCAATACTTGCTCAGGTTCAAAGAACTTTTCCTGAAATAATTGAAGTACCAAAGGAAAATGTGGTCTGGATATCCGGAATCGGGTGTTCAAGCCGCTTTCCATATTATATGGGCACTTATGGATTTCATGGAATTCATGGAAGAGCACCTGTATTAGCAACAGGAGCCAAACTTGCAAATCCAAAGCTGGATGTTTGGGTTGCTACAGGAGATGGTGATCTGCTTAGTATTGGTGGTAATCATTTTATTCATGCTTGCAGAAAAAATATTGATTTAAAAGTTCTTTTGTTTAATAATCAGATTTATGGATTAACGAAGGGACAGTATTCACCAACATCTGAAAGAGGAAAAGTTACAAAGACCACTCCTTTTGGAAGCGTTGATTATCCGTTCAACCCTACAATGCTTGCTACAGGTGCTGATGCAACTTTTATTGCACGCTCAATTGATCGGAATCCAAAGCACTTACAAGATATGATTAAAAGAGTTGCTAAACATAAAGGATTAGCTTTTCTGGAAATATATCAGAATTGTAACATCTTTAATGATGGAGCATTCGCTGTATTAACTGAAAAAGATACAAAGGATGATAATGTCTTAATATTAGAACATAATCAACCGATGGTCTTTGGAAAAAATAAAGATAAAGGAATTAAACTTGATGGTTTAAAACCAGTAGTCATTGATATCTCGAACGGAAAACATTCAATCAATGATGTATTTGTTCACGACGAATTTGACGAATCTCCGGTTCGTTCTACCATATTGTCAAGCTTTACTAATATGCCTGGTTTTCCAACCCCGATTGGCGTGTTCAGACAAGTATTTAAACCTACTTATGGTCAAGGACTTACAGAACAAATTGAAGAAGTAAAGAAAAGAAAAGGTGAAGGTGATTTGGAAAAAGTCTTATTTAGCGGAAATACCTGGGAAGTTAATTAAACTCATCAACTATGAATTTTTGTTGATGTTAAAGTTATGATTCGGGCTTGAATTATTATCAAGCCCTTTTATTTTTAAATGATATATGATAGATTTTTTGAAACTTAAAGAAATTATTCTGGATAATAATTCCTTTCTTATCACCACTCATGTTAATCCTGATGCTGATGCTATTGGCTCTGAAGTAGCTTTTTATTATATCTTGAAAAAGCTTAGGAAAAAAGCTTATATAATCAATCACAGTAAAACTCCTTATAATCTGGAATTTCTCAACGAAGGAAATATTATTTATCAGTATGATGCAAATGTTCATAAAAGTTTATTCGATAAAGTTGATGTGTTAGTTGCATTGGATTTTAATCGTGCAAACAGAGTTGTAAGTATGGAACAGCCATTTCGCGATTCTAAAAAAATAAAAATTTGTATAGATCATCATCAATCACCGGAAGATTTTGTTGATTATATTTTTTTAGATACTGATTATTGTGCAACGGGACATATTATTTTTGATTTTATAAAACAGACAAGTATTGTAAACCTGGATTTGCAAATTGCCAATCCTATCTATGCTGCAATTATGACCGATACCGGATCGTTCCGATTTGAGAGAACTACTTCTGAAGTCCATAGAATCGTAGCAGAATTACTTGATCTTGGTGTAAGTCCGTGGGAAATTTATGATCAGCTTTATGATCGGAGTAAATTCAGTAAAATCAGATTGCTTGGGCGAGCATTAGATTCTGTTAAATTGGAAGCAGAAAATAAAATAGGTTATATGACAATAACTCAAAAAGATTTTGATGAACTTGGTGCTTTTGAAAGTGACACAGAAAATTTTGTTAACTACAATCTTTCTGTTGAAAATGTTGTTTTGGGAATTCTATTCATTGAACTTAAAAATGGTTTTAAAGTCAGCTTTCGTTCTAAAGGAGATATTCCTGTAAATCTTTTAGCAAAAGAGTTTGGAGGAGGTGGTCATATTAACGCTTCAGGTGCAAGGTTCTTTACAAATAATATGCAGGAAATGATACCTGTAATTCTTTCAAAAGCAAAAAGTTATCTTAAGTAGTAAAGGTAAAAAGTATGTATAGAATAAAACTTACCCCATTCACCCAAAAAACTCCTTATCAAAAATTATCAGTTATTCTTAAATTTTTAATTGATGATGAAAAACTTGCTAAAAGCTTAACAGATCTTGAAAAGATTTATAACATTAAGCTTTCTGAACTTCAAAAGAAAAATTTTCTTTCATCTGATATAAAGAGAATCAGAATTACTAAACCTTCTGGAAAACCAGACGCATTAATATTACAGAAAATAAAAACTGATGATATAAATACAGATTATTTTAGAAACCACTTAGCAGCTTTTGTTGCTAATCTGCAATCAGAAGTAACAAGAAATTTATATATAACTATTCCATCTTTTTCAATCGTTAAAAAATATTTTGATAGTAAAGAATATTATTATCAAACATTTGCGGAAGGTGTTTTATTGGGGAACTATTCTTTCGATAAGTATAAAAAAGAACAGGAAAAAGATAAAACTCTTAATGTTTATTTGCATCCCGAAGATGAAAAGATACTTAGAACAGCATTAAAGAAAGCTCAGAATTTAATTTCATCGGTTGCTCTTACCCGTGATTTGCAAAATGAACCTGCAAATAACCTTACACCAAATTTATTTGCTAACAGGATTGTTTCTACGCTTCGCCCGCTCGGTATTAAAGTAACAGTATTCGATCAAAAGGAAATCAAAAAAAGAAAAATGGGCGGTTTAATAGCAATCGGGCAGGGAAGTGTTAACAAACCTCGATTTATTGTTCTTGAATATAAACCTCAAATTAAATTCAAAACTGAAAAGGTAAAAACAATAGCCTTGGTTGGAAAAGGAATTACTTTTGATACAGGCGGCATTTCTTTAAAACCTTCAAAAAGTATGGGAGAAATGAAAGCAGATATGTCCGGTGCTGCTGTTGTTGTCGGAACATTAAGTGCTGCTGCAAAATCTAATCTTCCTGTTCATTTATATGGTGTAATTCCTGCTGCAGAAAATATGTGTTCAGGTGAATCAATCAGACCCGGAGATGTTGTAAAAATTTCTAATGGCAAAAGTGTTGAGATAGAAGATACAGATGCAGAAGGAAGAGTCGTATTAGCTGATGCGCTGCATTATGCTTCTCAATTAAAGCCTGATCAGATTATTGATCTTGCTACACTAACCGGGGCTTGCATAGTAGCACTCGGAGATTTTGTTGCGGGAATGTTTACGAAAAATGAAGAAATGGCTGAACAGCTTTATAAAAGCGGAATGAAAACTTATGATAGAGTCTGGCGCTTACCTTTGTGGGATGATTTTAATGAATTAATTAAAAGTGATGTAGCTGATGTGGCTAATCTTGGTAAAACCAGATGGGCAGGAGCAATCACAGCTGCTAAATTCTTAGAACATTTTGTTGATAAAAATATTCCCTGGACACATCTTGATATCGCCGGTCCTGCTATGGCTAACTCATCGAAAAACTATACTAAAAAATATATGACAGGCTTCGGGGTAAGATTATTATTTGATTATTTATCAAATAGAATTTGAAGTTGTTTTTATAAAACAGTTATAAGCACATTTTTGAGACAATGTAAAATCTTAGCGGACTTAGCGTGAACCTTTTCTCTAAACACATTTCACGCAAAGCACACTAAGAAATTGCAAACTCAAAGCTCGCAAAGAAAATCTGTGTAAATCCGTTTAATCTGCGTCATCCGTGTTCTATCAGGGTTTGTGCTTTCCGTTCTTTGTAATTATAAAAGATGATGTGGTTGAGATAGAATAAAAATCTTTGCGAACTTAGCGTAAAACTTATCTTCAAACTCATTTCACACTAATATTTTGTAAAACAAACAAATTGATTT
>Ga0116185_1003148_pt1 | contig 14536 bp, 13 predicted proteins | sample AD_JPNNA7_MetaG_FD_89754 | JGI IMG/M metagenome (GOLD analysis project Ga0116185, IMG submission 89754) | Active sludge microbial communities of municipal wastewater-treating anaerobic digesters from Japan - AD_JPNNA7_MetaG | ecosystem: Engineered > Bioreactor > Anaerobic > Digestate | place... | reverse complement strand
TTTAGCTCGCACAGCGAGCGAGAAGGGGAGGCTCAGTCGGCTTTGCTGACTGAGGGGGCGACGCAAGCCCGAATTAGTAGTGAGGTCTTTAGCTCGCACAGCGAGCGAGAAGGGGAGGCTCAGCCGGCTTTGCTGGCTGAGGGGGCGACGCAAGCCCCAGTAATAGACGAGTACGTCGTCAACTACGAAGAATATGCCGGCCTCGGAAGCGGCTCCATTGGATATCTTGGAGGCAGCGCATACGCTAACACATTCGATATTAAAGAATATATCGACAAAATAAACAGGGGATCTTTGCCAATAGCCGCAATAAAGAATTTTTCCATGAAAGAAAGGCTCTGTTACGACCTTTTAATGAAACTTTTCGGTTTAAGTCTCGATACACAACAACTAACGCAAAAACATGGTGTCAATGCTTATAGATACTTGTGGTCTGAAATCTTGTTTTTCAGGCTTACAGGCGGAATCGAAAAAAAGGACAGTATGCTGATGCTCACAAAAAAGGGACAGTATTACTGGGTTCTTATGATGCGTGAATTCTTCATAGGCGTCAATAACTTCAGAGACTTCTGCAGGGCACAAAATAAGACATAGAGCTAAGAATTAACATATTCATGCAGTTTTAAAAATGTCATTTCGAGGAGCGCGAGCGACGAGAAATCCTAAGATCCCTCATTGTACTCGGGACATGGATTTCTCCCTTCGAAAGATTTCTCACCCCGCTCACGCGGGGATTCGAAATGACAGAAAAGAGGGTCGAAATGACAAGAAGCGAAGGGTTCAAGGAGTCGAGGATTCAGAAAAGAAAAGGGTTCAAGGAGCCAAGTGAAAAAAGATAGAGGACTGGAAGGTTGGAGGGTTGGAAAAAGACAGAGGGTTAGAAGGTTGGAGGGTTGGAAGTTTAGCTAAACATCTACACCTCTAAACCTCTAAACATCTAAACCTCTAAACATCTAAACTTCTAAAAAGGCTGTCATTCGAGCCTTTTATTTGCGTTTGAGCACAGTCATAGTCCAATCACCAGATTTCTTGCTGTGCTGAATAAGAACGCCTTCAGATGTAATTTCAAGATAAACCATTCTTCCTCCATACAACCTGTACATGCCTGCATCTACATTGATAAGTTTCAGTTCATGGGCTGTTTTCAGCTCATTTTTACCGGTCGGCGTATGACCAAATATCTGGGGGATGTCACATGCCTTTTCTGACAAACTTATCGAAGAAAAATCGCACCAAAATATACCTCCAACAGGATCTCCACCCCCCCTACTCCAATCAATATGAAATATAGGGTGTTGCCTCAGTTCACCACTCTCTACAGATGCCCTAAATATCCTGTTTATGTAATCTGACAATAAATAAAGGTCAATATCCTCGTCGTTCATGTTTGGATTGATGGATTTAATGTCATCAAAAAGTCTTTCGGCTATCGATGACCTAAGACCTGCATGTGTATACAGCCTTTCCCCGTCGGTGTATGAAGCAACCACATCACCCTTTGATATTTCCCCTCTGAGAACATCTGCAAATTCATAAGGCTCAACTATATTCGTAAAGTAAAAAAGTCCCTGCAATATCATAAGCTCATGATTACCACATAGACGGATAACCTCGCCGCCAGCCTTAATTGCTTCCTTTTGTAGTTGTCTGAGAAAATCAAAACTATCAACGGACCGAGGTCCACGGTCAATAACATCACCTGTTTGAATCAGTATATTATCTCCGCCTGCCCATCTTTCTTTGGTATCTATCAACCCTGCATTTCTAATAATCTCCCTAAAGATGTCCAGTTCTCCATGCACATCACCGACAACAATCCGCCTTTTCTTTCTTGCATCAATCATAGATATGTCTTCCGCTTCTTTACAAAAGGATTAAAAAACATTTGCCCGCTTTTTATAATCAGTTAATTTTTCTTGTAATTTTTTTGATTTATGTTAAAAATAGTACCATTGAGAACAGTAATGTCAAGCATAAATACTCAACATACAAATAAACAGGCAAAATATTTGTGTTTTCATTTTTAAAAACATGTAGTTTTACAATATTTTAATATGGACAGACTCGGCATAGACATAGGAACAGTAAGTGTAAAATACCTGCGCTGGAGGGGTAAAAAGGGCAAAGGTATTGTTATTTCAAAAGGTAGTTACCCATACACAGGCGATTACAACAACCTCGCAGAAATACTGGACGACATCACCCTTAAGGAAGGCAACGAACTTGAAGTGTCTGTCGCCCTTTCCTCGCAGGACATACAAAAACGTATTTTTACGATTCCGATACTTCCGAAAAACGAGTTGAATGACGCCCTCAATTGGTCTGTTTCAAAACTATTATCTTCACCACTTGAAGAATTTATCTATGAATTTTCAATGCTTGGCGAGATTGAAGAGAGAGGTACAAAAAAGCAGGAAGCAATTTTTACCGGCATCCAGAAGACAGATGCAGACAATATTCTAAGGGTTATCAACCAGACGGGTTTTCAGAGACTCATAATGTTCACTGATATTGCATTTACATTTGCACCGATTATGGAGAAGGACGACAAACATTCTTTTGCTTTAATCGATGTAGGTGGCAGACAAACAGGTATCTATATCTTTCACAACCAGAAATTATGCTTTGTAAGGGATATAATGACTGCCTCTGAAAGTTTTACCGATGCCCTGATGAGTGGTTTGAATCTATCTTATGATGATGCAGAAAGATACAAACGTGATTTTGGATTTCATGAGGATGCACTTATTGCTTTGAATACACCGCTTGAAAGACTCTCGGGTGAAATTGAGAGGACTTTTAACGTATATAACCAGAGATACCGGGAAAGACAAATAAAAAGGATTTCCATAACAGGCGGAGGTTCAAAGATACCTGGTTTTATCAATAAGCTTTCAGGGCTTTTAACCGTGGATATAGAGCCCTTGCAGACCCCTCCAGACATCGATGATAATTATTTGCCGTCTTACAATCTCTGTCTTTACTCTGAATGGCTTGTAAATTTACTGCCTTCGGAGATGAAGGAGATAGTAAGGCAGAATGTTTATAAAAAATGGATCAGAATTGGTACTGTTGCGATAGCGTCGCTACTCGTAATATTTTCGTTGAATATCATGAACAGACTGAATAGCACCAATATTGCACTGAATGCCGAAAAAAACATTTTGCAAGAAAAGAAAAAACAATATGACGCGCACTCAAGGATCGCGGCAGCGAGTACGCAATACAACGAGTTTGTGGCAATTCAGAAAGAGATACAAAAAAAGGATGTCACATTTCTCTCGATAATGAAATATCTCTCGTCAACTTTAACGGAAAACATCCACATTAAGGAATTGGAATTTGACAGGTATAACAAGATAATGGCAAGCATACCGAGGGACCCGATAAAAGAGGCGCTGAAAAAAGACGAAAAGGCCATTGCAGAATCGATGAAAATTCCAGGATTAACCGGTGATCAACAGAAAGATGCAGCGGCTGCAACTGCTGCGAAAAAGGCATCAGAGGAATTGGAACAGGAGTACGGTATAAAGATAATCGGTTACATATACGGAGACACTGATACAGTTGAGGCATCCCTGATGAGCACAATGGTCAGATTACAGAAGATCGGTTTCTTATACAACATAGATATAGCACAGAAAGAAGTGAAGGATATAAAAGGTCAGAATACATTGGAGTTTGTGCTAACAGCAAGGTGCATGAAGTATGAAATTTAAATTCAAAAGATTTTATTTATGGTTTCTGTTACCTCTGACCGTAATCTTTTTATGGATTTTCATCTTTTATATGCCTTTTTCTGCAAAGATTAAACAGAAAGAAAAAGAGATTGCAGCAGTCAAACAGGAAATCAGAGTGATTGAACAAGACATAAATAACTCAATAGATATAAAAAGAAAAGGAGATCAGATTAAGGCATCTATGCACGAAATACAGATGCAATTACCTACTATTGATGTATTTCCTGAATTTATGATAAAATTGCTCAAAAGCATCAAAAAAGAATCTATAAAATTAAGTAGTTTCAGCAGCAACCTTTCATCATTGGAAGGTAAACCAGGCATATTGCTTGTACATCCTGTTTTTGAGATCGGACTTAAGGGCAGGTTTATAAACATGGGGAGGTTTATCGACGAACTTGATGACGGTAAATATTTTAGAAGCATTCTAAGGGCGAAGATTTCATATGACGAGAAGGAATATCCTATTTTGACGGGAAAGTTCACGACTGAATTTACCGCAAGGAGGTCAGGCATCCTTGAAGATAAGTAAACCCGTTATCTTTACCCTTGTTTTCGCCATTGGCGTATTCCTTTATCTTTTTGTTTTTTCAGATAAAAAAACACCCCCAATCCCAGCACCAAACCCACAGGCAAATCAGGCAACCCTTTCACAACAACTGCTTCCCACGGCAGACTCTTCCAGCACCCTGCAACCTGCTATCCCGCAGTACAATGAAAAAACAAGGGCAAAGGTGTATGCAGAGCTGAAAAGCATTGAATGGGGAAGGGATCCTTTTGCCGTGCCGGGATATGTAGAACAAAAATTGAGCGAACAGATAAAGGATTCCAGAAAACTCGTTGCAATTATAGAAGGAAAAAAAGAAAATATTGCAATTATAGATAATGAGATCGTTAAAAAAGGTGATATGATAGGTAATGAAAAAATCCAAGAAATTGGCGGGGGCAAGATCGTGCTTGTTAACAAAGGCATAAAAAGGGAAATCACCGTTCAAGACACACCTACAGCAGACGTTGAGATAAAAATAAAAAAGAGAGGTAGATGATGAAAAACATAAACCTCAAAGATATTGAAAACCACAGAATGGATGTCTCGAAATGCAAATCTCTGAATGCTAAACATAAGATGCTCGATAAATTCAAAGTTATGGAATACATATCACTTGAAAATAAAACTTTTTATCTCTTGTCAGCGCTGATCTTGTTGTTTATATGTGCTTCATGTGCCCATGTTGATAAGGCAAAGGATGAAAAGACACCTGCTGTAAGTCCCGACCAAATAGCCAGCCCGCTTAGCGCATCGATAGAACAGGAAAAGAAGATTGAGATAATAAAGCCTAAGGAAGTTTATTCATTTTCGCTGCGGGAAGCAGATATAAAAGATGTGCTGCGCGCTATAGCCAAACAAACAAACTACAATGTTGTGATGGAGCCGGATGTAGAAGGTGAATGTACCGTTGATTTGAAAGATGTAACCCTTGAAAAGGCACTCGAATATATCGTGGAGCCTCTGGAATTTAGCTATAAGATAGAAGGCAAAACAGTATATGTTTCAAAACCGAGGCTTGAGACAAAGATGTTTTCTATCAATTATCTGGCACTAAAAAAGATGGGAAGAAGTTCGGTCGATTGAAGCATAGGGGGGACGCAAGGAGGAACTACAAGCAGTACAGCAGGCACATCGTCTTCATCCTCAGCTATATCGGGCGGTAGCAGTTTTGTCTCCCTCGACAGCATAACAGAAACAGACATCTGGAAATCCCTCGAGGATAACATCAATAAGCTCATATCAAAGGAAGGAAAGATATTTGTCAATAATCAGGCCAGTATGGTCGTTGTCACCGATTATCCAAAACATTTGAAGTCTATCTCAAAGTTCCTTGAAGGTATCGAGGCAATAGTGCATAGGCAGGTGATGATAGAGGCAAAGATTGTAGAGGTACAGTTGAGTGAGGGCTACAAGGAAGGTATAAACTGGCAACTACTCAACGGCAAATTGTGGGACTACAGCATAAACATCGGCCAGCAATTTAGGTCACCGATAATACTTCCAGGCGGGGCACAAACCGCTACTTCCCCACCGTTTTTCGCCATTTTTGCCGGTGGTACACACCTTGACATCGATAACACGTTTGTCGAGCTTTTGAAAACACAGGGCACCATAAACATAGTATCAAGCCCCAAGATCATTACCATGAACAATCAGAGGGCGGTGATAAAGGTTGCAAAACAGGATGTCTATTTTGATGTACAGCAAAATACAGGCACAGGAGGTTCAACGGCAACCGTTATATATACGCCTAAATTTATCAATGTCGGACTTATTCTTGATGTTGTCCCCCAGATTGATGACACCGGAAATATCATTCTCAACATACACCCCATGCTCACAAGCAAAATAAGTGAAGTTGCTCAACCAATCAATACGGGTACAGGCCCTACTACATTCACATACGTACCCGTTCTTGATGTAAGAGAAACAGATACTATGGTAAAAGTGAAAGACGGTGACACGGTAATTATAGGTGGTCTTTTACAGGATTATAAGAAAAATGACGTAAAAGGGATACCGGGGCTTATGTCAATCCCGCTTTTTGGAAAATTGTTTTCATACACAGAAGAAACGTCAACAAAGATAGAGCTTGTTGTAATGCTCACCCCGAGGATCGTTCACAATGGAGTAAAAAGATGAGCATCATCCTCGATGCATTAAAAAAGGCGCAGGAAGAAAGAAAAAGGATTACACAGATGGCTTTTCCAAAATCAGGAACAAGCAGTTCAACAGGCAAACAAAAATGGGCATTCTATGGCGTTGCCGGTGGACTTGTATGTTTAATCATCGCCGTTATTTTATATCCCTCCCCAAAAAAACAGGCACAGATGCAGACCCCTGCAAGCAATCCGCCTGTTACCGCTACTGCACCTCGAAAGATTGAAACCGAGCCAAATGCCGAAGTTAAGGCAATCCCAAAGACTGAGGTAAAAACTGGTATCCAGCCAAAAACAGAATCTCCGGTTTACCCCGTTCCAACAGCATCCACAGAAACAAAACAACAGCCAGAAACCGAAAAAAAGACAGCCGCCTATGTACCTCCTAAAAGAAAATTCCCGCCTAAACCGCAAACACAGGATACCCAAAAGACATCGTTAACCCAGGAAAGCACGCAGGTCGTTGTAAAAAAGGTCGATGATGAAAAGATATTGTGCTTATTCAACGAAGCGGTTGAAGAGACAAAAAATGGAAGGTTCGAGGTTGCCAAAGATTTATACAAGACTATCCTTGAAGAAAAACCGGATCATATCGAAGCAATCAACAACATTGGCGTGATAGAAATGGAACGGGGCGATTTAAAAGAAGCCCTGACCTATTTCAGAAGGTGTCTCGGTTACAAAAAGGATTATGCTAAGGCATTCAATAACATCGGGCTTGTTATGATGAATCAGGGCAATCTAAACGGCGCAGAGGAATATTTCCGGAAATCGATCGAAATTGACAAAAACAAAATCGAGCCCTATCTAAATCTAACCGCTATCATGAGGGGCGAGAAAAGATACGATGAGGCATCCAGCTTATTGGAACCATTGCTCGACAGGCAGATAAGGGACGCATCGCTGTATCTTTCTCTTGCACTGATAAAGGATGAAACAGGCAAATACAGCGATGCCATAAGATACTACCGTTATTACCTAAACAGCGGAGGTAATGGTAAAAGCAGAAATACAGTAATCAATAGGCTAAAAATACTCGAAGAAAATCAAGTTAAAAAACAGAAATGAATAGGAATTTGAGTTTGGAACTTGTTTTTGATTTAGGTTTTGGAACTTCGAATTTATTTTTCTGGAGGTCTGGTGGTTCAGCTAACTAAAAAACGTTTAGGCGAAATTCTATTAGACGCAAAAAAGATTTCAGAAAATGATCTTTTGAGAGCGCTTGCAGAACAAAAAAAACACGGCGAAAAACTTGGTCAGATAATCATAAGGCTCGGTTTTTTGTCCTCCAAAGAGATCCTCGAAACCATAAGCCAACAACTGCGGATACCCATCGTTAATCTCGACAAAAAGGAAATACCTGAGGAACTTCTGAGACTACTCCCCGAGGATACAATAAAACACTTTATGGTGTTGCCTATTGAGAGACGGTTTAACGTACTGAAAATTGCAATGGTCGATCCACTCGATATCAATGCGATGGACGAGGTTGCAAGGATTGTGAAAATGGAGGTTGAACCCTGCATCGTCACAGAAGCGGAGATGAAACGCGCACTCGAGAAGCATTACAGTATGAAAACCCTCGTTGAGGAATCGCTCGAGAAGATGAAAGAAGGTGATGACCTCACCCTTTTGAAAGAAGAAGAAAAAGATGCATTCGTATCCGTAGATATGACGCAGGAAGAACCTGTTGTTAGGTTCGTAAATAGCCTTCTTGCCCAGGCGCTAAACGACGGGGCAAGCGATATCCATGTAGAACCCCAGGAAAAAAATATGCGTGTAAGGATGCGTATAGACGGGAGGTTACGGGAAGTGCCCTCGCCAGATAAAAAGATGTTTCTGCCAATTATCTCGAGAATAAAAATACTTTCAGGAATGGATATTGCAAAGACAAGAATGCCTCAAGACGGTCGATTTAATATCAAAGAAGGCTCAAAGGAAGTAGGACTGAGGGTCTCAACGTTTCCCACTATTCATGGCGAAAAGGTTGTTTTAAGGCTGCTCGACAAAAGTGCAGCGCTCTATGGCATTGAAAAACTGGGGTTTCTTCCTCATGATGAGGAAAAGGTGAAGAATATAATCAAAAAACCCTATGGTTTTATCCTTTCAACGGGACCAACCGGAAGCGGTAAATCAACAACCCTATATGCAATCCTGAATCATCTGAATTCCTCTGAAAAAAATATAATCACCGTTGAGGACCCCGTTGAGTATACACTTGACGGACTCGCACAGGCACAGGTCAACCCGAAGGCAGGTCTTACCTTTGAATCTGGTTTGAGGTCTATTTTACGCCAAGACCCTGATATCATTATGGTAGGGGAGATACGCGACAAAGAGACCGCAACAATAGCGATACATTCAGCCCTTACCGGTCACCTTGTGCTGTCAACACTTCACACAAACGACGCAGCAGGTGCTGTTTCGAGGCTTGTAGAAATGGGGGTCGAATCTTTTCTTGTTGCATCTTCTGTTTCATGTGTCATCGGACAAAGGTTGCTCCGTAAAATATGCGATGAATGTAAAACCGCCTATCATCCATCGCAACCATTGAGGGAAAAACTCGGTATAGGACCAAATGCAATGCTCTATAAAGGCACAGGCTGTCCTTCGTGCAGATACACTGGATATAAAGGCAGAACAGGTGTATATGAGGTTCTTGCGATGGATGACGACCTGAGGGAACTCGTCCTGACAAAAACATCCAGCGATTCAATCAGGAAAATGGCTATTGAAAAAGGCATGACGCTGATGTACGACGATGCAATGGAAAAGGTTCGTCTTGGACGCACAACAATCGAAGAGGCTTTAAACGTAACGCAGGTAGACTAAATGGGGCAGATTAGAAAATATCTGATAGCAAACATCGATTATCATTATCTAATCTCCGGTCCCCGGTATTCTGTTTTTTAACTATGGCTAAATTTTCTTATAAGGCACGTGATGACAGGGGCACTCTGATAACAGGCGTTATGGAGGGTGACAATGCCCGACATATATACACTCAGCTTGAAAGGATGGGGGTTTTCCCGATTTCTGCAAAAGAAGAGAAAATGGGGGCATCGCTATCCGCCAACATAGACCTTGCCATGTTTAACAAGGTTAAGTATGACGACCTGATATTTTTTACAAGGCAACTACAAACAGTCGTAAGGGCAGGCATACCACTCATTTCAGGTCTTAAGGCACTTGAAGAACAAACGACCAATACAAGATTAAAAGATGCTATAAAAGGTGTCTATCAGGATATCGATAGAGGTCATCGTTTTTCGGATTCGCTTGCAAAACACAAAAATGTTTTTCCTGAAATCTATATCAGCATGATAATGGCTGGCGAGGCGAGTGGTTCCCTCGAGGAGGTATTTGGCAGATTATCAGGCGTCCTTGAATTTCAGATGAAAACCAAAGAAATGCTCAAATCTGCAATGCGATATCCTGTGTTCGTTATCAGCACACTCGTGGGGGCATTCATCGTTCTGATTAAATTCGTTGTGCCAAAATTTGCTGGAGTTTTCAAGACCGCAAAAATAGCACTTCCACTGCCAACCAAAATACTTTTGATGATAAGTGACATGGCAGAAAAATATACTTTGCCTTTGATTATGTTTTTTGTTGCAATAGCTGTGGTCTATTTTTTGTATAAAAGGTCAGAGCAAGGTACTTTTGCAATAGATAGGCTTAAACTGAAGGTTCCAATAATAGGGCCTATTATTCTCAAGATATGTATGAACAGGTTTGCCTTTATGCTGGAAAATCTTGTCAGGTCAGGCCTTCCAATTGTGCAGACGCTTGAAATTGTGTCGAAAACAGTAGGAAATGAGTTCGTTGCAGATAAAATCAGACAGATAACCAGCAAAATAGAAAAAGGAAAGGGCATTTCAAAACCCATGAGGGAGGCGCAAATCTTTCCTCCCCTTGTTCTGCACCTTGTTTCAACTGGTGAAGAAACCGGTGGACTCGAAGAGATGCTGAGGGAAATATCGATACACTATGACAGGGAGATCACATATTCTCTGACAAGACTTACCGCATGGATAGAGCCTATCATGACGGCAGGACTGTCGATCATGGTGCTATTTATGGCGCTTGCGATTTTCATGCCGTGGTGGAACATAATGGGCGCAATGAAGGGCGGCGGGTGAAAACATTCTTCAAAGACCCAAAAAATCTCCGTTATAGCCTGAATACAATAATCCCTGTCCTGGTCTTCCTGAGCAGCATACTTGTTGCTGTAACAACGGAAAGGTTTCGCGCAGATTCAGAAGGCTATATCTGGATCATTTCTGTATCGCTCTTTGTGTCGATATGCTCACTGTTTGTCATTCTCGGAATTACTCAACCCCTTAAAGAACTGCTTGCACGCGCTGAGCAGGTTGTAAGATTTAAGGGCAAGAAATCAGAAAAAGGTCAGATGATAGAGGTATATCAACTGATTGAAGGCTTGATTGAACTCGTGAAATCTGATAAAACGGGAAAAAGCCAAAGCACAGCGACTTCCATCGAAAATATTGAAAGACTGGATTATTTGCTGCCGCTTGGTTATATGTCGCTCATGGTTGCTCATGAAGTAAGAAACCCTTTAAGCACAATCACCGGGATAAGCGAGCTTTTAAAACAAAAGGAAAGCAATCAAGAAAATATAGTCTACATAAATGCTATTTTGGATGCAGCCCGCAAGATAGATGTTTTTACAAAGGAACTCCTCGATTTTACAGAAAACGAGGTCCATAAAAACACGATAGATATTAATGCGATAGTAGAGGAGGCAATCAAGGCAGTCAGTGCTAATTTCAAGGAAGTAACATTTGAATTTAAAAAAGGCGAACCCATAATGTTTGAAGGAGATTCCGATAAGTTATCTCAGGCTATACTCAATATTATCAAAAATGCCTTCGAGCATGAAAAGGCGATAACATCTAAAAGCCAAACAATAATTCCCAAGCCTTCCCAAATAGCAACCGAAAAAGACAAACAAACCGCATCTGTCATAGTGAAAACAGATTATGGCGACCCAATTACAATATCCGTATTTAATAGAAATTCTTCGATTGATGAAAAAGATTTTGAATCAATATTCAAACCCTTTTTTTCGAAAAAGAAAGGTGGCAGGGGGTTGGGTTTGTTTATTGCCATGAGGAATGTTAGAATCCATGGCGGGGACATAAAAATAGAAAGCGGAGAAGACGGAACAAGGTTTGTGGTGCAAATGCCGAGAAGCGAAGGGCAGAAGGTTGGAAAAGACAGAGGGCTGGAAGGTTGGAAGGTTGGAGGGTTAGCAAAAAACAAGAGAAACTAAAGAAACAAGAGAAACTAGACAGAGGGTTAGAGGGTTGGAAAAGACAGAGGATTAGAGGGTTAGAAGGTTGGAGGGTTAGCAAACCCTCTGAGAAGCGAAGGGGCGAAGGATTTCCAAACAAGAGAAATAAGAGAAACCAGACAAAGGATTAGAGGGTTGGAAGATTGGAGGGTTAGCAAAAAACAAGAGAAACTAAAGAAAACAGAGAAAACAGAGAAAACAGAGAAAGGGATCGAGTGGAAAACCAAAGAAACCAGAGAAACTAGAGAAACCAGAGGACTGGAAGGTTAGAAAAGGCAGAGGGTTAGATGAGCAGAGGATTATATAAAAACCTTATAGTTTGGCAGAAGAGTATAGAACTGGTTAAAGATATTTATATACTGTCAGAATCTTTGCCTAAATCAGAAGAATATAATTTGAAACAGCAACTAAAAAGGGCTGTTATTTCAGTATCCCTCAATATAGCTGAAGGCAAGACTAAAAGAACTTCAAAAAATTTTGCATATTTCTTAAACACGGCGGTAGCTTCGTTGGCAGAAGTTGAAGCAATATTGACAATTTGCGAAGAATTAAAATATTTGCAGGGCATTAATGATACCTATGATAACATAGAAAACCTTGGCAAAATGCTCAATTCCCTTAAAAATAAACTACAGCCTAAGGAAATTAAATGACCGTACATCTGTTTTCTTTTCTGTCTTGCCACCCCTCTATCCTTCCACTCCTCCAGCCATCCTTCTTTTTAAAGGAAGTCCTATGAATGACAATATAATTATTATCGAAGATGATGCTGGGGTAAGATTTTTCCTCGAGGAGGCTTTGAAGGGTGAGGGCTATACCCCATTATCTTTTGAATCCTACGAAGATGCTGTATCTAAAATTAATCATGAAGTAAGCCTTGTCATTATGGATATTAAACTGCCAGGAATCGATGGTCTTTCTGCTATCGATGAGATTAAAAAAAAGACAGATATTCCGATCGTTATCGTAACAGCCTATGGGACGAAAAAGAATGCAATGGAGGCTATCCAAAGAGGTGCCGCGGATTTTTTTATAAAACCTATTGCCCTTGACGAGTTGAAGATTGTTGTTAAGCGAACACTTGGGAAAAGTAAACTCAAAAAAGAGGTTGAGTTGTCAAAGGAAGAAGGGCTTAAGGACGTTGTCTTTTACGGCGTTGTAGGAAAATCTGAGGCGATGAAGGATATCTTCAAAAGTGTTGAAAAATTTGCTGGCAAGGACATTACCGTGCTTATTACCGGAGAGACAGGTGTAGGAAAAGAAGAGATAGCAAAGCTTATTCATAAACTTTCAAAACGAAAAGGAAAACTCATCACGGTAAACTGTGCGTCCATACCTGATAATCTCCTCGAAAGCGAGCTTTTTGGATACGAAAAGGGCGCATTCACAGGTGCAACACAACAAAAGCTGGGAAAATTCGAGCTTGCAGAGGGGGGAACCATCGTGCTTGACGAAATCGGTGAGATGAGCCCTTATTTACAGGCAAAACTGCTCAGAGTCATTGAAACGAAAGAAATTGATAAACTTGGCGATGTCAAAAAAAGGAAAATCAATGCGCGCATCATCGCTACAACAAACAGAGATATTGTTCAAGAAATAAAGGATGGCAGATTCAGGGAAGATCTTTATTTCCGTCTCGCACAGATGTTCATTACGGTTCCACCACTCAGGACAAGAAAAGATGATATACCGATCCTCATAGAACATTATCTTCTTGCATTTTCGAAAGATTCAAACGGACTTAAGCACATCGATAAAGATGTGCTTGATATGCTGGTTAAATACGACTGGCCAGGCAATGTGAGAGAACTCATTAATTCTTTAAAAAGGGCGGCCATTATGTGTGATGGCGATCAGATTAAACTTGATGACCTGCCTTTGCATCTGAAGAGCAAACAAAGATTAAACGCAAATACATATTCGGACACCTTGCTTGATGATGCGATATCCGCAATGGAAAAACAAATGATTATCGACGCACTTAAAAAAACAAAAGGTTCTCAGGCAAAGGCAGCGAAACTTCTGGGCATATCAGAGAGAAGCATGTGGTACAGGGTGAAAAAATATGGGGTAGTCGATTGAAAAAGCGTAGGGGTCAAAAAGCGAAGGGGTCGAGGATTCAAGGATTCGAGGGGTCAAGTGGTTCTCTTGGTATTTATTTCAAAACATATAAACCAGAGAAACCAGAGAAACCGAATAGAGGGTTAGAAGGTTAGAGGGTTAGAGGGTTGGAGGGTTGGCTAAAAATCAGAAAAGCGAAGGGGTCGAGTGAAAAACGTAATTCATGGTGAGAAGAGTAATTCATAGTTATTCATGGTAATTTGTAGTAAGAAGAGTTATTCATGGTAATTTGTAGTAATTTGTAGATATTTATTGAGAAAGGGGAAACATAACCACCGTGTCATGCCCGAATGCCTCCCTTTTCCGTGGTGGTGAGCACGCGGGAATGCCTCACTTTTCTGTCATGCCCGAGTAGTTCTATCGGGCATCCATGCGTTTTTTATCGGGGAACCATTACATCTTTTGGATTCCCGCCTGCTTCGACAGGCTCAGCAACCTGCGGGACTGGGCGTGAGAAAAAGCTTTAAAGGCATTTATCTCTCGCAGAGCCCGCAGAGTCCGCAGAGAAAGATGAGATAGACTTGTGGCCAGAATTCAGAGACAGATGAATTCTGGCCACACTTCATGCCCTTCGGGCAGAAGTATTCAACAATTTGCACCTTTACCTTTTAATTATTTTCATGTTTTCCATTGCTTCTTCTTTTTCTGT
>Ga0116185_1003137_pt1 | contig 14577 bp, 22 predicted proteins | sample AD_JPNNA7_MetaG_FD_89754 | JGI IMG/M metagenome (GOLD analysis project Ga0116185, IMG submission 89754) | Active sludge microbial communities of municipal wastewater-treating anaerobic digesters from Japan - AD_JPNNA7_MetaG | ecosystem: Engineered > Bioreactor > Anaerobic > Digestate | place... | reverse complement strand
GACCCGAAACCGCCACCCTCAAACGGGATACCCTTCGACTGAAGGTAGTAGTGCCAGCCCATCGTGCCAACACCAAGAGCGCGCTCATGGGTAGCAGAGTACACAGCCTTAGCAAGCTCATCAGGTGCGTTCTCGATGAAATACTGGGTTACGTTATCCAAGAAACGCACAAGGTCAGCAACGATCGTCGTGTCTTTCCATTCGTCGTATGTTTCAAGGTTAAGACTTGAAAGGCAGCAAACAAACGTACGATCCTTGTCGGACGCCAACGTGATCTCCGAACAGATGTTCGATCCGTTAACCCGAAGTCCCTTATCCTTCTGAGACTGAGGGAGAGCTTCATTAGCACGATCAATGTTCAACAAATACGGTTCACCTGTGAGCGCACGGGCCTTCAAGATCTCTTCCCACAAACCGCGGGCCTTGATCGTTTCACGGACCTCACCAGAATGCGGGCACACAAGATCGAAATCATCACCAGCAACAACAGCCGCCATGAAATCATCTGTGATATTCACAGCGTTATGGAACTGGGTTCGGTTGTCAGCCTTACGGGCCGGGTCACCACCAGACGGAACACGGAAATTCACATGCTCCAAAATGTCAGGGTGAGAAACATCAAGGTAATACGCTGTTGCACCACGACGGGTGTTTCCACAGACCAACGGAACAGAACCGTTGCGAACGACAATCACCCCCGTTGGCACGGTCACACAATGAACTGGACCATCATAATCATAAGTTGTCTTCTCAAGACGATCACACGTGAAATACGGGCTGTCACTCAAATACACATCGAAGATTCTCTGACGTGTTTCGTCACGGTCGCGAGGGGTCAGCCTGCTCGAAACACCAGCGATAACAGCCAGCGCTTGAACCTTGTTGGCTACAGACTCAGTTGTCGTGGAAACCAACGCAGCACCAGAAGGCTTTACGTGAGCATCCCACTTTTCAATCTCCCTCAAGTAACCAGCAGCTTTCTCTGGGGAAATATCAAGACCGATCCAATCAAGGCTCTTCTCCATGTGAGGCATGGCAATGTAGATCTTGGTAGTGTTCTGCTCGGTGGGAACTTCGGTGTAATCAATCTCAAGTTCATCAAGAATCGAACGAAGTTCTACGATCTTTCGTTCCTTGGCAAAGTGGAAGGTGATCCATGTGCGGCCGCGCCATTCTTTGGAGTTAGAGCCATCGGCCTGGAAAGCGATCATCAGACGTTCCAAAGCGGAAGGCTGCTCAGCCATACCAAACGTCAATCCACTCATCACAAATCGAGCTTCGTTATGCGTTGGGACTTCGCTGGCGCGAATCTTCTCAAATCCGCCCCAGCCATCCTTGCGCGACTTGCGCTGGATGACCATTGAGTGATCATCAGTAACATGGAAGTCGATACCGCGATTCTGATTGTAGAAGCGCACCATTTGACCCTTGTGATGTTCATTCACGATATCGGTTGGTACCGTGAAACTAATCGCTCCATCTTCGTCAACCATTGCAACACGGTCAGACTTGGCTACAGTCTCAATTGGAATCCATCCGCGTTCAGACAGAATCTCCGTACCGGGCAGATAGCACTTACCCTGACGGTAGTAACCGATAAGCGCGTCCATCGTCTTCATGTACGGGATCGGACCAGGAGCCTTATCAGTGGTGGCACGGATGCCGTTGTGAAGTCCGACACCGCCGCCAGCAACACTCAAAGCAGCAAGCTCCACGTTCGCTTCCATCTGCCCAACAATGGTGTCAGGGATGAACATAGCGAAACAAGAGATAGGCATACCACGGCCTGTCTCACCCTTCCAATGCTTAGCGGAAAGGTTATCTCCGCTCTTCCAATCGGTCAGTGGGAACTCGTTCCATTCACCGATCGGGGAGTTAGAAAGCAACGGGGACGCGAACATGAACCAACCCTTATGGGCCGCTTCGTAGACCCTTTGGGCCAGTTCGTAATCTCCGTAGCAAAATGCTTCAGCTGTTCGAGCCAAAGCGTCGTTAAAGTCCTCGCCGTCTCTGAGGTAGAAGCCATCAAGTAGGGCTTCAGAAAACTCGTTGAGAAAGGCGGGCGCAGAATCAATCTTCTGTAGCCGCATCTTCGTCTTTCGTTTAGTAGGTTTGTCTAGTATACGACCAGCCACAGCCGTAAAAGGATAGTGCGGTGAACGTTATCGCCAGTCGACAAACCCAGCTGAGGTTGCCGCAGACCAGAAATCGTATCCGCAAGCAGCCCAAGCCATCGGGATCAGATAGAACATGTTGTCTACCATTCTCCGGTTCCATCTGCTAGCCTCATCAACATCAACCAACACGATTTCTTCGTCAGTCATTGACGTAAGTACAGCGTCGGTCTTCGTGGTGTAACAATACACGGTTGCATCTTCGAACTTCATAGTGTGAAACGAACGCCAATCATGGTAATGCGATTGCCACCCGGTTTCCTCGAACGTTTCGCGCACCTGAGCTTGAATGCCATCTTCGCCAAGCTCAACTTCGAGCTTACCACCGATACCGTTCAAAAGTCCAGCCTGCCATTCAGGCCGGTTCTTGCGAACCATCCACAGATGGTCACCGCTAGGTGTGAAAATGAAACCCAAACAATAGTGCTTCATAGGTACTTCACCAGCATGTAAGGCCAGCCGAAAGCGCACAGTCCGAGGCTAGGTAACCCGTCGAACGATCCGCCATGCGCCTTCGTGTAGTTGTCGACGAGCCGCATACCGACCGTAACAGCAACAATCATACTCAGAAACAAATACACTAAAACAACAGCCGCAACAATCAACACCACAGTCATCCCAAACCTCCAAATTCAGAGTATTCCCGAATGCCTCTCTCAGTCGCCAAGCTCTTGTAAGCGCTGTCAAGACTCAAGAAAGCGTCAAGCTCAGCCGCGTACGTACGAGCTTCATCCCATGTCCCCTTGAAAGGAACAGCCTTAAACTCCGGGCCATCACTGATGTTGATCGTGATGTCTGTGCCATGAATCACAGCATAAGCATGTACCATTACTTCTCCAATTGCTCCATACGCCACAGCTGCTCCGCTGCGGCACGCAGATCCACCTGAACCTGACTTGAGGGGTCGTATTCCCCGATGATACCGTCGAGAGCGTCTAGCCAATCAGCAAGCAACTCAAGACGCTCACCCAAACTGCTTGCCAGCACCGCTTGTTCGCCGCCAGCCTCCGCAATAGTGTCCGAGAGGACCAGGAAGACGTTCGTGACGGACGCCTTCAAAGGTTCGTCAGGGTTATCCAAGAACACCCCAGCGTCCTTGTGGCGGGTCCAAGGAACCTCAACCCACTTACCGTCTTGCTTTTCAACGTATCTGATCATTACCACTTCTCCAACTTGCGGTTACCAACCATCAACTCGAACGGGAACGTCACACCGTACTCAGGGGTGGTGATCCAGAAAGCCTGCTTAGGCTGCTCAAAGTTGAAAGAATGATGGTAAGCGTACTCGTCGTAACCCTTGGTCGAACCGTTCACGATAATGTTCTGGTAGAACATCAGGTTATGGAAGTGACCCATAACAAGGTAATCATACAGATTATCGGTTGCAGCTGCCATACGCAGTTTCTTGGCGTTGGCGTTCGAAAGCGGACCACCAAGACCACCGACACCGCCGCCACCAGAGAACTGGTCGCCGTGGGTGAGACGGAACTTGTGATCGTAGATCGGAATGGTTACGTCAGTGGACTCACCGATCTGGAACGTGACGTTCGGGTTACCTTCAAATGCACGCTCAACGAGCTTGTAGATGAGCCAATCCCAGTTATCCTTGATCCTGCCCTTAGCGCGTGGCTTACGGGTCATACGACCGTGGTTACCGACCACACCAGCAACGTGAACCTTCTTGTATTCTTCTAGCATCATAGCGATGCCAGCAGAGATCTGCTCGGTCCAATACAGAACCGTTTCGGTCAAGAACGCTTCGTTGGACTCAGCAAGTTCCTCATGGATAACACCGGTCACCATGTCGCCGCCCAGCATGACAACAGCTGCCTCACACTTGACACCGGTCAGGTAGTCACGTGGCATCAGGATTGCCTTCTCGAACGTCGCCTTAAGACGTAGCGTGCCGATCGCACGGTTGTAGGCGTTCAAACCTTCAACCTCTTCAGACTTCACAACCTCATCAAAGTGAGTATCACTTACAAGAAGTGTTGCTACACCCTTCGGCTTGCCACGCGAAGTGCTCTTCGGTGTCAGCCACTCAGGGATAACGATCTTCTGGTTCGTGAAATCCAGAAGAGAAGTCAGCTGGTTCACAGCTGCGTCTCGTTCGTCCTGTAGACGCCCATTCTGGCGCTTCACAGCGTCACGTTCACGGCGGGCCTGAAGGAGCTTCGCCTCCGGTACTAGCGACTCACCCTCAGCCTGCGCGAGGTCGTCAGCGATACTCATAGGTACTCTTCCTTCAGGTCTGCGATAGTTCTAGTGAGGCGACCGGCTCGCAGTTCCTTGAGCGCCGACACGCTGATTTCGTAGCCGTTAGCCTTCAGCACCTTGGAAAGAGCCGGGTTAGAGAACTGGGGGTTCTCAAGAGCAGCGAACACCGCTACCCTGTCATCGGCATCCATCGCTGTTAGAGCTTCCATGAGCTTCGTGGGCTTGCTATGTGCAGCAGGCGTCTCCGCGAGAGCATCGGCTAGCTTTGACATAAGGTCCCTTTCGGTGGGTACTGTAGCGTCTACGGTGGTCAGTATAGCAGAGCCGAGGGCGGGTTACGCTTCTCGACTCAAGTTAGCGAAACGGGTCTGTTCGTCAATGAACGCCAAACGGATCATGCCGGTAGGACCGGAACGCTGCTTAGAAACAATGATCTCAGGCATACCACGGTACATCGTCTCAGGGTTATACAACTCATCCCTATACAAGAAAATAACTGTGTTAGCGTCCTGTTCAAGAGAACCTGACTCACGAAGATCCGACAACATCGGACGCTTATCCAAACGGCTCTCAAGGCTACGGTTCAGCTGCGACAACGCCACAACCGGACAATCCAGTTCCTTAGCCATAACCTTCAGCTTACGAGAAATGTTAGAGATCTCAAGCTGACGGTTATCGCCCTCACCGGACATCAACTGAATGTAGTCTACCACAATCAGACCAAGTTCGCCATGCTCAGACTTAGCGCGCCTTGCACGCAAGAACATCTCATCAACACTCAACGTAGCGTCATCATCAATCAATAACTTAGCATCATCAAGATCAGCGGCAACCGCTGCCATCCTGCGCCAATCGTCAATCGTCAAACGACCGTTCTGAAGGTTGAACGATGAGATCCGAGCCAAAGCGTTCGTCAACCGCTGGTTGATCTCAGCTTCGCTCATCTCCAAACTATAGAACAATACAGGCTTCTCAGAAGTGAGCGCCACATGAGACGACACATTCAAAGCAAACGCAGTCTTACCTGCACCGGGACGCGCCGCACACAAGTACAGCTTCGTTTTCTCAAGCCCAGAGATCATCTTATCCAGATCGGTGAACCCTGTAGACAAACCACGAAGCGTGTCACCGGACATCCACAACGAACCGATGTCAGCTGCGGTTGTTGCAAGCGAAGCCTGCACAAACCGGTTGCCTTTCTCGGACCCGGTTGTAGCGATGTCCATCACGGACCGCTCAGCGACACTCAACAAATCTTCGATGTCAAGCGCACTGTGACCGGCAAGCTCAGTGATGTCATGACCGACCATCATCAGCTTACGGCGAGTGCTCAGATCCTTGACAATCTTAGCGTAATGCTTAGCGTTAGAAACAGCTGGGGTGTGCGCCTGGATAGACAACAGTACCGCAGGACCACCGATAGCGTCGAGCAGTTCAAGACGCTTCAGATGCTCAGCTACCGTAACCGGATCAACATTCTGACCCTGACGGTAAACATGAACAATAGCGTCAAAGATATGTGCGTGCGCAGGCTTATAGAAATCGCCGGTGTTGACAATCTCGATACCAACACCAACCGCCGAATGCTTCAGCAGCATCGCCCCGAGCAAAGATTCTTCGGCTTGTGCGTTGTAGGGGACAGGCTCACTCATGTGGCCTTCATCCTACCACAACCTCAGGTGAGTTTATGCCACGACGCCTGAAGTTCCAGACGGTCCGACCAGTACACGTAACGGCTACGGAATTCGCGTTCATGATTGTAGATAACATCCTTGATCGCCCGCGCACGTGCAAGAGCTTGACGCTCAACAGGATCAGCGGGTGGTGCGGGTTCCGGTGGTAAGGTAGCTTCGTCCTTGGCGTTCTTTAATGAACGACATTCCCTACAAGAACTACGACGACCATCAGGTCGGTTGGAGTCCTTATGGAACAAATCCAAAGGCTTCTCTTTGCTACAAGTTGAACAGATTTTGGCTTCTACAGACTCCATGATTGCTAAGTATAGCAACTTAAATGGAATAGTGAACCTATGTATCCCGTACCGGATTTGAACCGGTGTTTTTACCTTGAGAGGGTAGTGTCCTAAACCAGACTAGACGAACGGGACATGTGGCCGTCAGTATATCACACCTGACGGCCCGGAGCAACCGTTTAGAACGGTTCCTCGTCGTAATCGGGTGCCTTAGCGTTACCGCGTCCAGCAGGCTTACCGCCTACAGCGTCAGCCTTCTCATTACGAGATGGCTTAGCTGAAGCCCAACGAAGAGATGGTGAGATCTCATCCGCTACGATTTCAACCTTGTAGAACTTTTCCCCGTCCTTTTCCCAAGAACGCTGAAGCAAACGACCCTCAACAAGGATACGATCACCCTTGCCAAGCGAGTCTGCGACGTTCTCAGCAAGAGTATCCCAAACAGAGACATCGAAGAACGAAGTCTCTTCCTGGTCTGCTCCCGACTGGTCCTTCCACTTGCGGTTATGAGCGATGCTAAGAGAAGCAACGGCCTTACCGCTAGGAATGAATCGGAGTTCCGGGTCCTTTACCAAGTTCCCAACAATGCTTACGTAGTTACCAACCATGTGCGTGTTTCCTTTCGTACGGAGGTAGGTGTACATTATAGCATACGCCTCCGTGGTTTAGACCGAAAGTCCACACGAATTTGTCAGTACCAGCCCTTGGCTCGCTTCGCTGCCGCAGCAGCACACAGTGACCCGTAACGGTCCCTCATGTAATCGTACATCCACCGGATCTGAGTAGCAGGGTTCGTCTTCCAGTCGGCACCATGGGATGCCATCTTAGACCCTGGAAGCGCCTGAGGGATACCGAACGAACGTCCACCAGCTGCGTTCGGAACGTTACGCCAATCGGATTCACCGGTCACCACATAATCAGCACAAACGAAACTATCCCAAGTTTCACCTTGCTGGCTTGCAATAACCCAACCCGTAACACAGTTGTTCACTTCACGAAGCGAACCGCTCCGTGTCCTAGACGTGCAAAGCCCGTCCGCTTGCTGCCGCACAGAAATGTGCGACTGGATAGCCGCTAACTGCTGTGGGGTCAGGTCGCACGAAGCAAACCCGATAGTTGAAAGTACAAGTAGCAAAATCGCTACAAGCTTGGTACTTCGTCGCATATTAAACACTCCTGGCTGTTACGACTAGACGCACCGCGGGCGCGGCACGACATTATCCTCACGCCTTGTGAGAACTACTATCCGCTGGTCAACCCCCAAAGGCCAACCTTAGCCGCGATTCGTCTCCGAATACAGCTAACGCAAATAGATTCACTCCGTTGGATCATCCCGTTGATGACAGGCCAACGCTCTTGTTGCTCGATAGCTTTCCAAATCCTATCGCTGTTGACAAAATCCAACAGGACCAGATCGGTTTCCCCACAATCAGTGCAAGGGTTAGCTTCGAAATATGCGGTCAGCTTCTTCAACATTTGGCGGTAATACGCCGCGTTTACTTGCTGATCACATGTAAGGCATACAGTCATAAGAAAGTGCGGAAACGGAGGGAATCGAACCCCCGAGCCTGTAATAGCCACCCGTTTTCGAGGCGGGCCGCTCTAACCAACATAGCTTCGTTTCCAGAGCAGTGTCCTGCGTTATCCTTCCGATAGCATCTTGTCTTTGATCTTATCCATTAGATCAAAGACTTGAGTTCCGAACCAATCTGAGTATTCCGTCAACGCTGCGTCGATTTCAGCGCCACCCTCAAGAACGATTGGATTGACTTTTACTTCTGTCAGGGTGTCGCCATCATCCCAAACAACAATCGGGATAACACTGATGCGAACAAACCTGGCTTTACCTGTAGATTTCATTGTTTCCTTAGAAGAGAGCTAGGGAATCGAACCCTCGGCTGTTACACCTCGCCTGTTTTCAAGACAGGATGAGCGCCATGCTCCGAACTCTCCATGACTAAACAACACTAAACAACCCGTCAGCTGCTTCACGTAACGAATCTAAGGAAAAAGCCACTCTTCCGGCTTGGTTGTCCGTGTAGACAACTCCCTTTTCTTCAAGAACATCACGTAAGTCAGCAAGGAACTGAACAAGATCGTTGACAACATCGCATACCGTTTGAAGAGGTACTTCATCGTCACTGTCCCTTATCGTTCCTAGGGTAGCGTCAAGATCCACAAGTGGGCCTTTCAACTGAGGAAACGGTGGGATTCGAACCCACGGGGACGCTTGCGCGCCCCGCAACTTTAGCAAAGTTGTCCATTCGGCCTCTCTGGCACGTTTCCATATACCGACCAGTATAGCACAGGCCATGCTTGGCGTCAACTGGTTTCGAGCATCCTAGGTGTCATACCTCTTCTGGCACGGGAGTTGGCGGCGTCCTGAGTGTTCTTAGATTGCTCGAACGCCCGGACCACACTACCATCACACAGAACAACCTGCCGTTTCCGTAGCTTAGCCTCCTGAGCCAGCATGTACGATGATGGCGGGGCGCTGTAACCCATGAGTCGCCGCAGCATATCCTCCACTAGTGTTCGTTCGATGCCGGTGGTTTTCCACTTGGACCTATCGTACAGGATGTCGTTCAGATGCGCAAGTGACATCCCGGCTTTCTCAGCGATCACCACCCATGTTTCCCCGGACTTCGCTTTGTAGTTGCGGAGCGCTGTCTGAACTTTCTCCACCGGAATTCGTTCACCAGACTTCACGTTTGGGCGTTTCGGGTTGTGACCCACCAGATACATACGGAGCTTACCGTCAGCATTAAAATCCACAGAACCACCACACCCACACCCACAGAGCGGCACAGAGCCGTTCTCAGCCATGTAAGCAGCGATACGCCTCTCCCGGTTCACCCGACGCCGTTCGCGCCTCTTAGCGTTATGAGCGGCCCTCTCATCGGGTGTCAGAGCATCCAGCTTCGCACGGGCACGCTGATACTTAACCTCAGGGGTATACGTCACCATTTCGTGAGGTTACCCCAAACCGTGAGGTATTGTCAACCCGAACGCGAAGAAAGACCCACCTCGCGGCGGGCCTCCTTCATGGGAAGGTAAAGATTTAAGCGATAACCTTGGACTTAACGACCCAAGCTGTACCAATCGAAATGAGGGTAACAACATCCTTAGCAGCTGCCAGCGTCAAAGTGGTTGCGCCGTCAACCTGCTCAGAAGCATTACCGTCAATAACGATAGTACCGACACCGTCAGTCTTATAGACTGTGAACTCACGGCCAGGGAAACGTGCAGCAGCAGGAAGGGTCAAGGTCTTAGCGCCAGAAGCGGAAGTTGCCTTAACAAATGTTGCATTGTCTGCGAGCGCGGCGTTAGCCGTAAGTACCTGAATAGCACCTGTGGATGGAACGAACGGCTTAGAGCTACCGTTCTTGGTTGTTGCACTTGCCATTGTATCCTCCAAGGATGTAAAAGCGAACTAGAGTCAGTATAGAGGCTTAGTCAGATCTATGTGGCAATTGCTGATGAGATCAGATGCCACTGTCCTGAAAACTTGCGAATTGTGATTGACTGACGTGGCTCCAACGTCATGTCCGTGACGCCGCTGATTTCGCCAATCAGAGTTACAGTGTTGGCAGCATTGTCGTCAATTCGACTGAACGAATAGTCGACACTGTCATAGGCACCGAAGAAGTCGGGGTCCAAAATGGTGTAATCAACATCGTCATCGGTAGCATCAAACATCACCCACTTTGGCCTCTCAGGGAGACGTAGACGCTATCAAGAAACCAATTGCGTTGTCGATGCCTGCGAGGTGGTCCCCAAGGTTGGTAGCACCGTCTTCGCTCTCCGTCGTGTAGTTCGTCGGCTCGTAGTTGACGAACACGCTGGTGTCCAGGACTCCGACCGAAGCGCCCATCGTGGCGCGGGTCGCGTTCCAGTCTCGGAAGTGCCAGTGGAGGTTCTGTCCGATGAGGGTGTCTGAGTCATTCGATGGGTCATTCGATGTGAACCCCGCAAGCGTCGAGACCAGTAGCCCTGGGAGGTACACGTCAGTGTCGAGGTAGTCCGAGTCGTACTCGGTGGCCCGAACCAGGGTGTCCGTGCCGTCCGCTCGGTAGAAGCCACGGGGAGCATCGTTGCTTACGAGAATCCAGATCAGCGTGCCCGCCGGGGCCATCGCCCAGAAGGCGTCAGTGATCGGCGCGCTATTGAATGCGATGTACGGTCGGATGGTGCGCGTCGCGTTTCCGCCACCTTCGCCGACACCCCACCTAGGTGAATTGAAAACAGGAACATCACCATCTGACGCGCCTGAACGCGTCAACTGATTGATGTTAACGAACGGGGCACGAACAGACCCTTGATTACGAGTAGATGATGCCATAAGTTTCCTTTCTCTCTCCCATTATAGCAGAAAGCCGGGACCTAAGCCCCGGCTTCCCGATTGATTTATGGATAAGTTGGCAACTTCGGGTCGCGAGGCGGTGGGTTCACCACACGAAGACGCTCAGGGGTCAAAAGACCGGCAAGCAAATCACCGTGAGGGTAACCGCCACCTGTGTCGGTGATTCCGTTACGTGCCCAAATGTCACGTGAACCACCAGGGGTAGTATCCATGATACCATCGGTTTCAACAGTAATACCGTTACCGCCTGTTTCACCAACAATAGCACCATAATCACGGAGAGCTTCAGCAAAAATACGTGCAGTGTTCTTCTTGGCTCCGGTGAAACCTCGGGTGTTCAACCATGCTTCAATATCTACAGAAGGATCAAGAGCAATCCTCATACCTTCCGGTACTGTACGTTGACGGTGGTAGTTAGTTGCTGGCATCAAAGCAACACCATCACCAAGACGGGTCTTTGTGCCTGACGAGAACTCGATACGTGAAGCCGGTGGCAACATGATAGCGCAAGTGTTACCTGCACCAGGGTACTCAGGGTTGGTTACCTGAGGACAGAAATGTGTTGGGCACGGACCCGGAACACCAGGCTTAGGGCATGTTTCGTCGTCAGCGAACATCGTTGACGGGATACTTAGCTCCAAAGCGTGACGGATCTTACCTTGATCCACTTCAACAGCACGCGTGATCAACGCTTGCTTATTGATACCCATACCACGACCGACAAGGGTTGGACTATCGCCTGCTGTGTCACCGGCTGTCCACAAGTTACCGGCACCGTTTCCACTGGATGGATACTTACTCATACCATAACCGCAAAGCTCTGTACGATCAAAGTAATACGGGTAAATGTGAGAGTGGAAACCCTTAGCTACGTTCTCGCCGCCACCAAAGAACTCGGTACAGTTAACTAGAGCGTGAGTACGGATTGTGTTATCGTCGTTACCGTAGTTAGAACGAGGTGAAATACCAGCATAAGACCATACGGTTCCGGTAGCAGAATCAATAACAGACATCAACTCGTCGTTGCCTGTGCCTGGACGCCAGTTCTCGTTCCACGGAACACAGTCACCTGTGTTCAAAGAGCCGTCAGAGATAGCGTAGAGGCTCTTGTAGGCGGTCAGCTGGTAGATCTTAGCTCCACCACCGCAAGGGTTAGCCCAGGTTCCTAGAGCTTCTGTGCCGCTGTAAACGGTGCGTGTACTGTAACGGTACGCAGGGATCGAATAATCCTTGAACGAAATGTTGATACCTGTAGGTACCTTGTCCGGGTACTTGGCTGCGTAAGCCGTACGGTCATATGTCAAACAATCTTCTGGGAATCTTGTTTCAGCTGACCAACCAGCGCAACGCCAGAAAACATTACCGAAAGCTTCAAGCTGAGAACCTGATGCGGCGTAACCAAAATCTGTTACCGGACGGTTCCATGATGCGTTAGCGCTAAAGTAACGACCACCATCAGTGTACTGGGCCGGATATGTGCCAGCTGGTAACGTTGTAGTTGTGCCTGTTGTTGTAGGTGCAACTGTTGTAGGTGCAGCTGTAGTTGTTGGTGCTACCGTTGTAGGCGCGATTGTGGTGGTGCGCGGCGGAAGCGTTGTTGTAGGGGTTTGCCCTGTGTTCGGTGCTGTACCGTTAGCGATAAGTAGCAGAGCAAGAATACCCGCTACAATAAAGCCACCCGGTGCCTTCGATCGTCGTGTTGCCATTCAGGCCCTCCTGTAGAAGCGTATCTACAGTCTAGCTTATGGCCGTGTTCTACCTCAGTGAAGCCCTACCAGGGTTCGCAGGTCGAGCACCCTTTTCTTGCCAGGTAGCTTCGGGGATAGCCATACGAATCTGGTCGTAAGTTAACCCTTTAAGGCGAAGCTCACGGATGATCCGTTCGTCTTCAGCTTGCTCCGGGGTGACCGTTTCCATCACATGCTTAGATGGGATATTAGCTCTACCCGAATATGTTTCCCTGTAAGGCTTGTAAACAGGGTCAGGTTCCCACCCGTAAGAGGTCACATATTTGCCGTTATCTAGCGTCCACAACCCTGTGGTCAGTTCCTCATGAAAGAACGGGCGATCTTCAGGGTTAACCTGCTTACGCTTATCTTCCACTTTAACTTCATAGTAAGGCGGAAGAGGGTCACGCTTCAAAAGCAGCGAATACCATACCAGCGCCCACAAAATGAAGCTGACAATCAGAAAGACAGTCAAATCTTGCCTTCCCACTCAGGGTTCAGCCGATACACAATCTGAGTTTCATACAACGGAACAGGCTTCGTAGCGTACACCACCGTCCCATCAGAACTCATCTGAGCGTCACCTTGACCAGGAGTGTAACCAACAATTACACGAATCGTTTCAGGCAACCACACCCCCAAACGAAGCTCATTCTGAAAGAACGGACGATCCTGAGGAAGCGTGCCCTCTTCGACCCTGGCAACCTTCACCGGCTCTGGTGTTTCTACCAGTTTCTTACCCAAAGTCACCCACACCAGAAGGATGAGCGAAACGAGAAGAACAAACAACAGTCCTGCGATCATGACTCTAGAGTACCAGAATCAGATGCAGCTGTCAACGCCAATAAGGATGAATCCACGGGGCTGATGTAGGACGCCTGTACGGTTCAATCGGGATCGGCTGTGGGCGGTGCGGGTACGGGTCAGGAAGGGCAGGAGCAGGCTTAGAACGGCCCTGAGCGGCGATCTGACGGACCACACGCAAGATCTCATCAAGCCGCGCATCCGTATGATCCTCAACTGTAGCAGCCGGGAAAAGATCATCGGACGCTTGCAACTCGGAATACCCGAGAAGCGCCGTCAAAGCCAAACCGATACGCTCATCGTTTGTGTCGTCTTCGTGAAGGTCAGCTTCCAGATCAATACCCAAACGATCAAGGATATCGAAAAGTACATCTCTGATTGTGCTCTTATTCACAGCACTGTCTTTTCTGCAAGATAGATCTCGCGGTTCAAAATGCGGACTTGCTGAACAGCACGGCGGGCCATTGTCCACTTGCTGTGATGGGTTACCAACCCGACACGGTACGTCGTGTTACGTACATGGTTTGCGTTGAAACGCCATGTGTCACCGTTACGGTTGTAATGCCAGTTCCATCCTCTCAGACAGAAACCGATGTAAGCGTCAATCATACGTAATCCTCCACGGGAAGGTGATCCCAGTTCTGGTAGTACATTTTCTCGTAAGCCTCAACAGGCTCAAGCCCACGCTGATCGCACCATGCGATAAACAACTGAGCTACTTCGCCACCTAAGATCTCGATGATCTCGAACTGCTCAGGTGTGAAACGGTCGCTCATCTTCGCCAGATGCTCAAGCATCCCTTCAACGTTGTATTGAACACGAATGAACGTGTACACGTACGCTGCAAGGTTCGCTTCAAGCTCAGGTGACTTGAGGGTAATTGGTCGGTTGATCATGATGGGTCTTTCTCGTTACGCAGCGTGGCCCAGTTGCAGTCATAGGTGATGCCGCCAGTCCAAGCGTCCTTGTTGCGTGCGCAATCCACGTACCTTCCGTCGCTGAGTTTCAGCGTGTCGTACTTCAGGGTGAGGATCGTTTCGTCTGGTGCTGGAACCTCATTGACGTACTGTGGGGTTGGGTCTTCATAACATCCGGTGAGGATGAAGAAAGCGCCGAGCAGACCGACGATGATTCTGAACTTGTTCATACCGGCAGTGTACCACACTTTACGATGGGTGTCGATCGCAGTACCCAGATTCGTCAGCAATGAAATGCGCCCACTGCGGAAGATGATCCACAATCCACTGACGTGACGGACCCCAATGCATCAGCACTAGAGTAACGCTTACAATCAGTCGGAGAACCCTGAATACTCTCATTG
>Ga0116185_1003133_pt1 | contig 14585 bp, 7 predicted proteins | sample AD_JPNNA7_MetaG_FD_89754 | JGI IMG/M metagenome (GOLD analysis project Ga0116185, IMG submission 89754) | Active sludge microbial communities of municipal wastewater-treating anaerobic digesters from Japan - AD_JPNNA7_MetaG | ecosystem: Engineered > Bioreactor > Anaerobic > Digestate | place... | reverse complement strand
TTCAATTGCAGGGATCCCCGATAAAAACAATATGATTATCCTGAACGGAGTAATTTCAGATGCAGGCCTTAGAAAAATATTTCCTTCAGGAGCTGCGGGATTTTCATTCCCGGTCGGTGTCGCAGGAAAATATACCCCTGCAAGCTTTGTCTTTGCCGCGAACAGCAATATCAATTCCTCAATTACCGTTGTGCCTGTCAACTATCACCACCCACTGGCTGCACTTCCACAAGGCGATGAACTTGATTATTACTGGAATGTGATCTCAGACGGGTTCTCAGGAACTTTTAATGTAACCCATAGCTACAGTTACCTCGAAGAAGACGTTAACGGAACTGAATCAAGTTATGTAACAGGGCGCTTTTTGAACGGTATATGGATTCCTGACGGAGGGATAAACGAATCATCAGTTAATCCGGCAACTCATCAGATAACATTATCCGACCGTGATTTCATTGACGGTGAGTACACAGCAGGAAGTTCTCTGAACTTTAGCACCAAGCCTGTGCTATACAGTATAAAATCAGGCAACTGGTTCGGCGACAATACCTGGTCGACCACAGACGGCGGCCCCTCATGCAACTGCGATCCCGATGGCAATCCGGTGGTTATCAATGCTTCGCATACGGTTACTGTTAACAGCAATTCGGCTTCAACTTGTTCAATAGCTATTCTTGGGGTACTCGATATAGGAACCACACTTTACCACAGCCTCGGGAAAATAAGCGGGGACGGCCTTCTCAGGGTATCATCAACAGCCGGCGGGATTTTTGTGATTCCCGGAGGTGATTATGATGAGTTCCTTTCAAGTCAGAACAGCACCATCGAACTGTTCGGAAACAACCAGGCGGTCATCCCGTCAAAACCCGGCAACATTTACAAGCCCTTCAGCAATCTTATTCTTTCAGGTACAGGCAGGAAAATTATTCCGGCCGATGATATTAAAGTTCTTGGAAATCTTACAATAAGAGATGCATCAACGGTTCTCAGCAATGAGGTTTCAAACAGAAAGCTGTATGCAGGCGGCAACTGGACCGACAACAATACATCGTCAACAGGCGGTTTCATACCAGGGAAAGGACAAGTCATATTAGACGGCACCACTCCCCAGCTGATTACTATAACCAGCGGAACAACCATCAGCCAGTTTTACGATCTGGCAGTGTCAAACGTGGCCGGGGTTACCCTTGCCGGTTCCGGAAAGACAAATGTCTCCGGCAGGCTCAAACTTGAAAAGGGGATAATTAGCTCAAACAATGTCAACATCCTGATGATCTCCAATACATCCTCCTTTGCTGTATCAGGAGGCGGTCCCGGCTCATTCGTCAGCGGGCCCCTTCAGAAAAACATGCTTGCAGGAGGCAGCTTCACTTTCCCGGAAGGAGACGCTTCAGGTGCAAGATATGGCAGACTGATACTGTCGGAGGTTACAACTGCCGGTTATTATACTGCATGGTACCATAATCACAATCCCCTGCTTGACGGATTCGATCCTGAAAACAAAACAGCACCGATCGATGTGGTTAGTGATTCCGAATACTGGGAAATAACCGGGCCTGCTGCTTCTTCCGGACATGTAACTCTCAGGTGGGATGCCAACAGCAATATCATTCCGGCAGATGCTCTCTCCAGAAGCAAGTTAAGGGTTGTGGAATGGAACCTATCGTGGATAAACCGCGGGAACGGCGGCATAACAGGAGACCAGTACTCAGGCACAATTAAAACAAATCCACAGCTTGCCCTTTCAGGAACCCGCAGGTTCACGATCGGAGTGGAAAGTCTTCCCACTGCCACTATCACGAGCGGGTCTGCAGAAATATGCGACGACGGTTCTTCAACAAATATTTCAATCGACCTGACGGGAACACCACCCTGGACCCTCAGGTACAGGATCAACGGAGCCAATGAAACAACTGTTTCCAATATTGCCAACTCCCCCTACATACTTGTGGTTTCAAACGCAATTCCTGCACTGGCTTCAGGAGGACCTGGCATCTATTCATTCACAGTATCCTATATCAGGGATGCCACCGGAACCACCGGAATAAGGGATTTCGAAACAGCAGCCAATATAACTCTCCATGCCTCTCCTGTGCCGTCAATCACAGGACTCTCTACCACCCCGGCCAATTCGCTGGTTAGCTACAGTACCATGCCGGTTCCCGGTACGACGTATGCATGGAGTGTTACCGGAGGAACCATTCAGAGCGGCCAGGGTACAAGCAGCATTATCGTTCTTTGGGGAGCAGGACCGCTTGGAACAGTAACACTCTCCGAGACTGTTGTTATTGGAGGTTGCAGTGCAACCACGGCTCCATTCCAGGTAACCATAACGGACATTCCCAATCCTTCTGTTACAGGGAAAAATCCGGTCTGTCTCGGGACAACCGAGGTCTATTCAACACCGCTTGTAAGCGGACACAGCTATTCCTGGACTGTCACAGGCGGAAGCTATACAGCCGGCCCGACCAGTAATATTATAAATGTCACCTGGACAACAACAGGAACCGGAGAAGTGAGAGTAGCTGAAACCGGTTCAACAACAGTTTCTTCATCTCTTGCCGTTGAAGTTAATCCTCTTCCACCCAACGACAACGCGGTTTCCGATCCAATTACATGTGCCGGTGCTCCTGCCAGTATAGTAATATCAGGAGCTGCTGCAGGGCTGACCTTCCAGCTTCGCCTGAATACCGACAACAGCCCTGTAGGTCTGCCGGTAAGCAGTATGGGCGGCGGTGATGTGGTTCTTACTGCTATTCAGTTAGTTCCAACTACATATAACGTATGGGTTACAAATGAATACGGATGCGGCGTGATGCTGGCCGACCAGGCAGTTGTAGGCATAAACAACGATCAGGTATGGACTGGTACCACAGGACCCGACTGGAGCGTTCCCGATAACTGGTCGTGCAGAATTGTTCCCACTCCTGATGCCAGTATTACAATCCCCGTTTCTGCAAATAATCCTGTTATAAATACCGGTGAAACAGGAATCGTGACCAATCTTGTAATTGATCCCGGAGCAACTCTGGTAATAGACGGAAGCACCCTGGAGATAACAGGTTCGATGACCGGAGGAGGGATAATAGATGCCTTAGACGGAACCATTGTGATGAACGGTATATCCGCGCAAAGTATAGATCCATCCATGCTCCTCAACAATACAATAAGGAACCTTACCATTGATAATTACGCTGGAGTCAGCCTTGGCGGTCCTCTCAACCTTACAGGAATACTCAGGGTTCAGAGTGGTTCATTTTCATCCGGGGGCAACCTGACCCTGGTTTCCACTGCTTCAGAAACAGCCCTGATTGACGGCTCCGGATCAGGAATTGTAACAGGTAACGTAACCATGCAGAGATACCTTCCATCTGCATTCGGATATAAATACATCAGTTCTCCATTCCGGTCGGCAACAGTAAGCGAGCTAAGCGACGAACTCGATCTTACTTCGGATTTCCCCGTTCTGTACAGCTACAACGAAGCAAGCACAACATCGGGTTGGGTCAGCTGGACAAACCCCGGCGATCCGCTGAATCCCCTCTCGGGGTATGCCGCCAATTTCGGTTCATCGGGAACACAGCTTACTGCCGATATTACCGGAATAGTAAACGACGGAGCCCTGTTTGCCACATTCACCAATAACAATAATACCTATACTGAAGGTTTCAACCTTGCAGGTAATCCTTATCCTTCGCCCATAGACTGGAATTCACCCTCCGGCTGGACAAAAACCAATATCGATAATGCCCTTTATTTCTTCAGGGCAAGTTCAAGCGATGAATTCGGAGGAACATACAGCGCTTACATAAATGGAATATCGCTCGACGACCTGGCTTCGCCGGTGATAGCTTCAATGCAGGGCTTCTTTATTCATGTATCAGACGGCGCTTACCCGGTGACAGGCATACTTGGACTCGACAACAGAGTGAGACTTACGACACTATCGCCGTCGCTCGCGAAATCGGAAGGAAAAGCACCCTCCGGAATCCTGAGGCTGACAGCAACATTCGCCGGGGATCCTCTTTCCTCCGATCCTGCCGTTATCTACTTTGACGAGAAAGCCGGAAGCGGTTTTGATCCCATGCTTGATGCACTCAAGCTGATGAACACCGATTATCTTGTGCCAAACCTTTACTCTGTGGGGTCCGACGGGAAAAAGCTTTCAATAAATGCACTGCCCCAGTCAACCGACACCCTGCGGGTCATAGCACTCGGATTGAAAACAGAGATCGACGGGGAAATCGTTTTCACTCTTACGGACCTGCCGGAAGAAATCAACGAAACCAGGATATTCATATACGACAAGGTAACGGGTACAGAAATTGAAATGCATGAAGGTAGCGAATACCGGGTCCGCCTCGATCCGGGAAATTATTCCGGTAGGTTCTTCCTGAACCTTCGTTCAACTTCGACCTCTGTCATAAATCCGCTTACAGAGGAACTTTTCACAGCCTACAGTTCCCACGGTTTCCTCAAGACGATAGTGAAAACGGAAATAACTGGTCCGGGGCACCTGAGCGTGTTGAACCTGACAGGTCAAACTGTTTTTATTGAAAAGATTTATGATAGCGGCTACCATGAATTCAATCCCGGACTAAAGGAAGGGGTTTACATTGTCACATTCACCTCTTCGAATTACAAGGGATCCAAAAAGATATATTTCCGGAACAGATGATTATTTCCATTGAATCCATAAGAAACACTCTGCTCAGGCTGCTGATGATCACAGGAGCAATACTGTCGTTGAATCAGACAACCTTTGGACAGGAGCAGCCCCCGCGGCCGATAAGGATTTACCCAACCTCACAGATACTGAGCTTCGGGGCATTTTATCACGGAGCAAGCGGCGGAACCGTAATAATTGATCCTTCAGGAAGCCGCTCCGCCACCGGTGATGTTATCCCCCTCGGTTTGGGATATTCTTATTCCGCTGCCATGTTTGAGGTCCATGCCCACAGGGGAACGGTGATATCGATACTTAACGGACCTCCCGTTAACATTTCCGGAAGCAACGGGGGATCAATTCAACTTGTTACCGGACCAACAAACCCGGGGCCCACGTTCGTGTCAACCGTGCATTTTAACGTCCCCATACCGTTGTACGTGGGAGGGACAATCACTGTTGGAAGCCCGGTAGCAAATCCGCCGGGTACATATAATGGCACATTCAATATAACCATTGTAAAAGAATAATAACTCCAGAAGCAAAGGCAATACAATTTTATGGATGAACTGAAAGCATACACGGAAAATCTTCTGACAGGAAGGATTTCTGTGCGCTTTCTTCCTGTAATTTTCAGCATTGTCTTTTTACTGCTCGCATCTGTAAACAATGGTTTGCTGGGCCAGGGGCTCCCTGAATATGATGAGATAGCCGTAAACATCGAGATTCCCGGACTGGGAGCATTCGAGATGGATGCACTGATAAAAGACGAGAAACTTTACCTTCCCGTGGTAAACCTTTTCAACTTCCTGAAAATAAAGTGCGAGCCTTCACCCGATATGGATATCATAAAAGGCTTCTTCTCCTCCCCCGAATCAACATATATTATCGACAGACCCAACCGGCAGATCACCTACCTGGATAAAAAATACGAACTTGGACAGAATGACATAATCAGGACAGAAACCAATGTTTTCCTGTTGTCATCATGGTTCGGGAAGATATTCGGGCTCGACTGCAATTTCAGCTTCAGATCGATGTCGGTGATACTCACAGCCCGCTCCGACCTGCCCCTAATCAGGGAAATGAAACAGGAAGAGATGCGAAAGAATATTTCCAGGCTGAAGGGAGAGTTCAAAGCCGATACGGTAATCGGGAGAAAATACCCGGCATTCAAGTTCGGGATGGCCGACTGGGGAGCCTACACATCACAGGAAATTGACGGTAAATCAGACACAAGGCTGAATCTCGACCTCGGAGCCATGATAGCCGGCGGTGAGGCAACTGCATCGCTTTACTACAACAGTTCAACTCCATTCAGTGAAAAACAGCAGCGCTACTTATGGCGCTACGTGAACAACGATTTTGCTCCTCTGCGACAGATACTTGCTGGAAAGATACATACAGGCGCCCTTTCAACACTTTACAATCCTGTTATAGGAGTGCAGCTTACAAATACACCTACAACCTACAGACGTTCATTTGGCACATATCTTCTCAGCGACCATACCGAACCGGGATGGACAGTAGAGCTTTATGTGAACAATGTACTTGTCGACTTTGTCAAAGCAGATGCATCAGGATTCTTCAGTTTCCAGGTACCTCTGGTCTATGGCAACACCATTGTGAAACTTAAGTTTTTCGGCCCATGGGGCGAGGAAAGGACACGCGAACAGAACATAAACATACCTTACAACTTCCTTCCCGAAAAAACCCTGGAATACACTGCAAGCGCGGGAATTGTCGAAGACAGCATGGCCAGCCGCTTCTCAAGGGCAAGAATCAGTTACGGACTATCAAGAAACATCACTATCGGAGGCGGAGCCGAATACCTGTCATCCGTCACTTCACAACCCTTCATGCCTTTTGTAAATGCCTCGGTGAAAATTACCAACAACATCCTTGTCTCCGGCGAATACGCACACGGAGTAAGGGCAACAAGTACCTTATCATACAGGCTTCCCTCCAATATGCAACTCGACATTAACTATACCTGGTACGACAAGGAACAAAAGGCCATATTCTATAACTACAGGGAAGAAAGAAAGGCAAGCCTTACCGTTCCTCTCAAACTCGGAAAGGTTTCAGCATTCAACAGGTTTACGGTCAATCAGATGGTTCTTCCTTCATCAAAATACACAACCGCGGAATGGCTAATCACCGGTTCATTGCTCGGGATAAATACCAACCTTACAAGCTATGCCCTGTTCGTCGACGAAATAAAGCCGTATGTCTACTCTAATCTGACGTTGGCTTTCAATGCCCCGCTTGGATTCTTAGTGATGCCTCAGGTACAGTACAGTTACAGCAACAATGAGGTTCTTTCTGTAAAGACCAGGATCGAAAAGAAGGTCTTTAAACAAGGATTCCTCAACATGTCGTTTGAACGCAACTTCCGGCACGATATCACCCTGGCTGAAGCCGGACTCAGGTACGACTTCTCCTTTGCACAGGCAGGGGCCTCCGTGAGGCAGTACGGTGACAAGACCAGTCTCATTCAGTATGCCCGGGGAAGTGTCATAAACGACAGGAAAACAAAGTTTCTGAAAACCGACAACCGGACAAACGTGGGAAGAGGCGGGATAATCGTGATACCATTCCTCGATCTGAACTCAAATGGCCTCAAGGATGAGGGAGAACCAAGAGCAAGGGGTCTGAATCTCCGCACCGGCAGTGGAAGGATACAGATCAGCGAACGGGACACAAGCATAAGTATCATTGGCCTTGAGCCATATACAAATTGTTTTATTGAAGTCGATCCCAACAACTTTGAGAGCATCTCTTGGAGACTTCCCAAATCGAGTTACAGTGTTGCCGTCGATCCCAACGTGATGAAAACTGTCGAGATACCAATCAATATAACCGGTGAAGGAACCGGATATGTCAGGCTCCGGGATGAGCAGGGAACAAGAGGCCTTGGCGGGATTATTGTCAAATTCCTCGATGAGAAATCAAATCCCGTTGCGCTGACTTTAAGCGAAGACGACGGATACTTCAGCTACTTTGGATTCACTCCCGGAAAATACTTTGCCACGATCGACACGGCTCAGCTCAGAAGGCTCGGAATGCTGTCAGATCCCGGGAAAATGGATTTTACAATAAAAGGCGGAACGGAAGGTGACATTGCCGAAGGACTTGATTTCCTCCTGACAAGGATACCCGAAGATACGGTTGCCGTTGCCGCCGAAGAACCCTTGATCCCTGAAAAGCCGGTTGTAACGACCGACACTTCCTACCTTATAATTCATGAACTGACCGAGGAGGTCTATACCATAACGGAAGACTGCTGGGCCATCCAGATAGGAGCATTCAGGAGCAAATCGTATGCAGAAGAATTCCAGAGGATGCTTGAACGTGAGCTTGGGAAAGATGTACAGATAACCATAGCAGGCGATTATTACAGGGTTCGTATCCTCGATCTGCCGACCAGGGCTGAGGTTGACGAGAATGTCATCAAGCTTAACAAGCTTGGATTCAAGGAACTCTGGATAATAAGGCTGCTTGCTATGCAGCAGCAGAGAATTCTGGTAACAAAAGAAGATTCTATAGCCAGGATCAGGGAAACCATAACCGGGAGAGAACAGCCGCTCACTCCTGCAAAAAGGGCCGAACAGTCCTTGACCCGCATTACCGGCAAATACTACAGGCTTGAAACTCCTGATCAGCCGATTCTTGACCCTATAGTACTTAAAGCAATAAGGAATCTTGATCCGGAATATGGAGAACTCGCGATGAAGGATGAATGGACAGTACGAACAGTAACTCCCTTACCCGAAGAACCGGAAGAACCGGCAGTCAGAGAACCTGTTAGCGTGGCAAAGGTACCGGTGATCCCCGAACGGTCTGTTGCTGTTTACGGCCAAAAGCCTTCCGGTATGATGCTCGAAAGAAGACCCGCATTTACAGAATCTTCCGTTGCTCTCCAGGTGGCTATCTACCACAGGGAGGCACAGGCCCTGAAAGCCCGGAGAAGAATAATGTCGAAGCTCAATCTCCCGGTCGAGATTGTGAAACAATATGATTACTACCATGTGATCGTCATTGGTTTCTACACCCGCGAGGAAACCTATCCTTACTATCCCGAACTCGCCGGAATTGGTTACCCGGGAATTACACTCATCGAGAACTACAAAAAGCTAAGACAACCTTAATTCACCAGCTGTTTTAATTGAAAATCCTGGGAAATTTTCTTAACTTTATAGAATATAAAACCCGGAAATAATCACCCGTGTTAAAATAGCTGTCATATCCCCATTTTAAGAAAAGGAAGGAACATCCATTAATTACTTTATGTTTAATCTGAAAGATAAAAATGAACTCACTAAACGGAATAATGATCAAACTTGTTGCAATAGCTTTACTGTCAATAGTTCCTGCCATTTGTTCAGGACAGAACCCGGATGTTGAAACAAAAATGATATGGGACAAGGGCAATCACAATGCCTTTACTGATCTTGTCCGTTACAAATCGGCATTATATTGCACTTTCCGCGAGGGGAATTCCCACGTGCCAAAAGATGCTTCTGAAAACGGCAGCATCCGTATCATCCGGTCGTATGACGGCATCAACTGGGAGTCTGTCGCTTTTCTTAGTGATAAACTATACGATCTCAGGGATCCCAAGCTGTCAGTAATGCCCGACGGCCGGCTGATGGTAATTATGGGAGGTTCGAATTATTCCACCGGTAAGCTTTCCGGTACGGTTCCACATGTATCATTCTCCTCTGACGGACAAGATTTTACACAGCAAGTACCTGTCTCATTCAAAGACGGGGAAAGCATAGGCTTCGACTGGATATGGAGAGTTACCTGGAAGGGAAAAACAGGATACGGAGTTGATTATCAGTCCGGGGCAGCTGATTCAGGAACCGGCTTGAAACTCCTTAAAACCAGCGACGGCATTTCATGGGAAAAGCTTGCTTCATTCAGTATCGGGTCTTTCCCCAATGAGGCAACAATAAGGTTTGACAAAAACGGTAGCATGATGATACTGCTACGAAGGGAGTCCGGAGCAAACGGAATGCTGGGAATCAGCCAGCCTCCCTACAGCGACTGGAAATGGACCGAACTCGACTATCGTCTGGGAGGCCCTGATTTCCTTATTCTTAAAAACGAGCTGCTGATAGGCACCCGTTTATACAAATCTCCGTCAAATTCAACAGTGATATATTTAACCGACAAACAGGGAAAAGTGAAGAAGACTGTTCTGCTCCCAAGCGGAGGCGACACCAGTTATCCCGGAATGCTGATAAGCAAAAAATATCTTCTGGTATCGTACTATTCCAGTCACGAAGGTAAAAGCCGTATATACCTGGCCAGAATAAAGATGAAAGACCTGCTTGCTAAATAGCAGGAATGATTTCCTCCCTACCAAAGGGCTGCAGGCAACAAATCATGCTTCCCCGGCATATCCCCTCTAGTCGGATTCTATAAGATATTTGTACAACTCGCTCCTTGTTGAAAGGATAATTGTAGTTGTAGTGTCAAATGTCTTCTCAAAGGTCTCCATCGATTTCATGAAGCTGTAAAGATTTCTCGCTGCAGCCGACTGGTTGTAGGCATTCGCGTAGATTGCAGTGGCCCGGGCATCAGCCTGACCCCTGATCTCCTCGGCTTTCCTGTAGGCTTCAGATTGAATGACCTTCAGATCCCTTTCCTTTTCACCATTGATCTTTGATGCCTCCCCTGCCCCTTCCGACCTGAACTTCTCCGCGATACGATAACGCTCGCTCTTCATCCTCTCGTGGACCTGGGTTTTGACTTCCTCAACATAATTGAGCCTCTTAAGCCTGACATCAAGAATGATAATTCCAAGATCGATGGCTTTCTCATTTGCCGATTCAAGGATAAGTTTCTGAATATCCAGCCTGCCCGTCGTTATGTCGGATAGAGTGTCGCCCACTTCCTCTCCGATGGAACCCGATGGTATAGGAACCCGGTTAGTCGAGCGTACAACTTCCTCCAGATTATGATTTGCAATATAGTCGCGGGTCTCCCCGTCGAGTATATCCGACAACCTCGACAAGGCCCCCCTTTCGTCGGTCAACCTCTTGAAGAACTGCAGCGGATCGGTTATTTGCCAGCGGGCATATGCCTCAACGAAAATGAATTTCTTATCCTTGGTCGGCACCTGATTTGGATCACCATCCCACTCCATGAACCTCTTTTCAAAATAATTGACCTTCTGGATAAAAGGGACCTTCAGTTTCAATCCCGGAGTGGTTTTGGGTTCACCAACAGGTTTCCCAAACTGCGTTATAACAACCTGTTCGGTCTCCCTGACCTTGAAAACCGTATTCAGGACAACTATCAGGGCTGCGAGCAGTGCCACTGTCAGAATCAGAATTTTAGTGTATTTTGTCATGATAGTTCCTGTTTATTTTTTGTCATACTGCATTTGTAGAAGCGGAAGTACATTGTTCCCCTTCTCATCGGTTATAATCTTGTGCCCCAACTTGGGAAGCACATTCCCGAGTGTCTCAAGGTAGAGCCTCTTTTTGGTCACTTCCGGAGCCTTGACATACTCCCTGTAAAGGGCATTGAAGCGGCTGGTTTCTCCCAGGGCGTTGTTCACCCTTTCCGTAGCATAGCCTTCGGCTTTCTGAACAGTCTCATCAGCCTGACCCCTGGCCCTCGGAATTATCTTGTTGTATTCCGATCTTGCCTGGTTTATCATCGTTTCCTTTTCCTGCTGAGCCTGGTTTACTGCATTGAAGGCATCCTTTACCGGATCAGGCGGATTGACATCCTGAAGCACCACCTGCTCGATGGTTATACCAAGCATATACTCCGTGCAAAGCTTCTGCATTTCCTGCTGCACGCTGATGGCTATCTCGGTCCTTCCCACAGTCAGAACCTCATTAACAGTGCGGTCACCTACTATCTGCCTCATGCAGCTTTCCGAAATGTCCCTCATCGTTCTGACCGGGTCGCGTACCTTGAACAGGAAATTGTAAGGATCGTCAACCCTGTACTGGACAACCCATTCGACATCTGCAAGGTTGAGATCGCCGGTAAGCATAAGCGACTCGTCGGTGGTTCCGGTCTTCGTATAGTGAGACTGAATACCGGTGCTGGTGGTCCGGAAGCCAAACTCCTCCTTTTGCTGGCGTTCCACAGCCACCTTGTACACTCTTTCGAGTATGGGCAACTTCATGTGCAGCCCGGGTTCCTCCGACCTTACATACTTTCCAAAACGGGTGATCACGCCAACCTCTTCGGGCCTTATCTGAAAGAAGGTGGTCCAAAGAAGAATGGCTGCCAGTAATCCCGCAAGGATGTAATTGTAGCCCGCCAGGTACTTTTTCCAGTCGGGCGGAACCCTGCTTTTGTTAAACTGGTTAAACTGATAATAAGCCATGTTTTGAGTATTTGCTGTTTATACAAAATTAACATTATTCGCCGTTTTTAACCCTTTCCTGCCATCCGGATTAACCGAAAAACGGCATTTTCTGCATTTTTTCATCATCGGAATGCAGCCGTTCGTCAAAAATGGAAGCTGTTTGTAAAAAAGCCTTTTCACGACAAGGCATGCCTCTGAATATCTGCGTGTTAGATGATTAATGAAACGGAATTTCCCGGTTTTTCCGGCGTACGGATGTAAATTTCATCCTGGTTTTGACGAATGACTCTAATTTTTATGTGAAGAAACGGAAGTATTAAATCATCTGCCCGAATCGGATGACAAACGGATGGCTGAACAAGTCGCATTTGCCCACTAAATGGGAAGATGCTACTTGACAGACATGGTTTTGATGGCTAATTTTACATTGAACAAAAACACAAAAAAAATGGCAACTGTTTCAATCCCCGGTAAAGAAGCAACTGTTAGTGAAACCAAAACAATTCACTCCGACAGCAGAAAAAGTACACACGGCGTTTCGGGATTTTTCCCGGCCATTGTCAACATGATAGCAGAAGACGGCGGTAGTTTCTTCAGTTACCTGAAGGAACTGGGCCTTGACAGGGAGAACAATCTGGTTGTTCTTTCTTCGCGACATCATTATTTTTATGATGAGGATGAGCTTAAAAGAGTGAAGACCCTTATCAACCTTAAAAAGCTCAACCAGATAAAGTACCTTGATGAGTTTCTTTGCTCACTCAGCCAGATCCTTCCGGAAAACACAAGGTTCCTGGGCTGTTTTATCGACAGCTCCTCCATGGGAGATGCCCTGCTTCATCCAATAAAACTGCTGAAACAGACAGTGGTCCGTCTAGACCTTCTGGGTGAAAGAATCCTGAGCAGGAAAAAGGTTACCGAAATAATGGAATCAGCAGGTTTCGGGATTGACAATATGACCGAAAGGAATGGAATCACATATTTCTGTGCCATATCAAAAAACAGGTCGGTCCGATTGAGGAGAGCATAAGCTGTTGAAGGCAGAACTGATCTTAATGATCATAGCTCTTCTCTCTTTCAGTCGCCTCCTTTACCCATCCGGGAAGCACTGTTTCAAGAAAGATTTTCTTGTCATCGTTATGCTTCTTCATATCAAGACCAATAAAGTCCTGGGCTTTCGCCTTAGTGCTGATGTCGGGATAGGGAACTTCCCTGTTATGTCCGAGAGTCGCCAGCAGTCTGGCAAGTTTTACCCTTGCTTCCTGGGCCACAGCTATTCCTCCTGAGATAAGCCTTCCAAGTTCCACCGGCGAATGGAATGAACTGCCATGCCCGGCAGCGGAGAAATCCCATCTCCACTGAGCCCTGCGGATGTCGGTCAGAATATCTTTCATCTGCTCTTCGCCGGCACCCAGGTCCCAGGCTGTCTTAGCCTCTACATGACACCTGACCAGAAGGGTCTCAAGAATATCCCTGTTTTCAATATGCTTGTCCTGGCGGCTGTAAACATCCCTGATAAGCTCTTCGGTTTCCTCCCTGTGACACACCTGGCATGAATTTGAGATACTGTTCAGGGGACTCTGAAGATGGTGATCCGTGAATTTTATACCGCCTTCGCTTATAAAAGGCATATGGCGGTCGGCACAGGAAACACCCCTGGAAGCATGTATCCCTGTCAGGTAAATTTCATAATCAGGATGCTGCGCCTTGATCATGGGCGCCCTGCTGAGCGCGTGAGTCCAGTCTGAAAATTCAATCTCGTCGTAATATTTTTCAATGTCCTCGGCTGTGGTGCCATTCTTCCACGGGAATACCAGGTACTGTACTCCCTCTGTCATATTCTTGTTGAAATAATACTCCACGTGACATTGTGCGCAGACCAGGCTTCGCATTTCCTGATGAGTCGCCTTTGAGATATCCATTCCCCTTGCCTCGAAAGCCTCTATAAGCGCCGGCCGCGATATTCTCAGGTTCATGGTTTTTGAATCGTGGCAGTCGGCGCATCCTATAGGATTTACAACTTCCGGCCCCTTCGTATCCCATGTCCCCCTGTAGAACTCAGCCGGCCCTGTCTGGCTTATGAGCCTTGGAACATCCGGACTCTTGCAGGCCCAGCAGGTATTTGGCTGGGGACTGGGAACACCGCCAGTGCGAAGAGTCTTCTGTATATCCTCTATCGCGTAGTAATGACCCCTCCCCTGGTTGTAATCCCTCGAAAAAAGATAACCCGCCCACAGAACGACCATCCTGGGTGATTCCTCTAACATATCGACCATTGTACTCCCGTTATACTTGCTTTTGAAAGTAGTATCGGCGGTTTTCAGGTAGCTGTTGTACTCCCGGGGAAACAATTCCCCCCACTTGCTGTTTCGGGGTTCATTTTCGGAAAAAGTAACCTCCGGAGTGTAGGCAAAAACCGCTTCTGCCCTTCTCTGGACTATTGACGATGCAAGCATCCCCAGAAGAAATACAAGCACCACGGTTGCAATAAATATCAGCCACCCCAGAGCAGGCTTTTCCTTCAGTATTTCCTGAATTGACTTCATATGGATCGGATTATTTGTTTTTAGCTTTTATTGC
>Ga0116185_1003127_pt1 | contig 14604 bp, 15 predicted proteins | sample AD_JPNNA7_MetaG_FD_89754 | JGI IMG/M metagenome (GOLD analysis project Ga0116185, IMG submission 89754) | Active sludge microbial communities of municipal wastewater-treating anaerobic digesters from Japan - AD_JPNNA7_MetaG | ecosystem: Engineered > Bioreactor > Anaerobic > Digestate | place... | reverse complement strand
GGGGTCATTTCGTGGAGCGCGTCGAACTATTTAAAAACACCCTGAGCTCCATCAAGGTCTCTCTGGCGGATCGCCTCAGGCTGGAGAAGGAAGTGGCCAAGTTGGACCAGGCCCCGGGGGGCTCAGGTCCTGCCCCCGCCCCCCTATAGCCTTTCCTTTGCCGACGCCCAAAAGGACCGCCTGGAAGAAATAGCCAAGAAGAAGGAATCTTGGCGCACCCAGATTGCCCTGGGGGAGCAGACCTTGGAGGCCCTGCTGGACTCCCGCCGGGCGGCGGAAAAAGAGGTGCGCCTGCTTCAGGACGGCGCCCCCGGAGCCTCCCCCTGGCCCCTGAACGACGCCGTGCTTCGCCGGGACATCTTCCGGGCCCTGCGCGTCCTGGAGCGCCTTCGCCTCGACAACCTCAAGATCGAGTTCCGCGCCCTGGAAAGCCAAGAAAAAAGGCTGACCCAGACCCAGCAGCGGATCGTGGCCCACCTCTCGTTCGACGAAAAGGACCGGGACGCCCAGATCGGCAAGTATCAGGGCTTCATGGACTTCCTCCGGAAGGAGGCGGAAAACCTCCTCAAGCAGCGCCAACAGAACGAGCGAGCCCTGGCTTCCGCCCGGGAGCAGATGGCCCGGGCCTCGGGAGACCGGGAGAGCCGAGGGGCGGCCCTCCGGGTGGCCCAGCGGGAGGCCGAGCTGGAGCTCACGCGCCAGCGCCTGGAACACGGGGCCCTCATGAAGCAGGTGGTGGGGGTCATGCAGGGGGTCTGGCGCAACCGATACGCCCTCCTCCGGGGAGAGATCCCGGCGGAGGCCCTATCGGGCCACCTGGAAGTGGCCGTAGACCTCACCCAGGAGATCGGCAAGCAGGTGGAAATACAGCAGCAAGAGGCCTGGCGCCTCCAGAAGAAACTCTCCTCCCTGCAAAAAGAGCTGGATAACCCCGACGTCCCCAAGGACTTTCGGGGCATCATGGAGCAGACCTACAGGACCGTGGCCGACCTGGCCGAAGGAAAGAGAGAGTTCGTCTCCTTTCTCCTGGAGAACCTGGGCGTGGCGGAAAACGCCGAGGCGGAGCTCCGGGCCGCCCTAGGCAAGGTCTCTTTGGCCAAAAAGATCAACGTGGCTTGGCAGGAGCAATTTTGGAGCGTCTGGCAGATGGAGCTCTGGGTGGCCGACGAACGCCCCATCACCGTGGGAAAAACCGTCAGCGCCGTGCTGCTCACCCTCGGCGGCATATTTGCCAACGCCTACCTCTCCCGTCGGGTGGCCCACAGGCTCGAGCGCCACTTCAACGTCCTCCCCACCTCGGCCATGGCGGTGCAACGCCTCACGTTTTACGCCCTCATGGTGGCCACCGTCCTCTGGGCCCTGGCCACGGTGGGCATTCCCCTCACCGCCTTTGCCTTCCTGGGGGGGGCCCTGGCCATCGGCTTCGGTCTCGGGGCCCAGACCTTTTTTAGCCAGATCATCAGCGGTTTTCTCATCACCATTCAGAAACCCATCCGCATCGGCGACCGCATCCAGATCGGCGATGCCCAGGGCAAGGTGGTCCTCATCGGTTCCCGCTACACCCGCATCCGCACCTTCGACAACCTCGACGTGCTGGTGCCCAACGAGCACTTTTTGTCCCACCCCGTGACCAACTGGACCCTGTCGAGTACCTTGGTGCGGGGGAGCCTCTCGGTGAAAGTGTCCTGCACCGCCCCTCCGGAGACTGTGGAGGAAATTCTCATGGGCTCCAGTGCCCGGCACGATAAAATCCTGAAAAAACCCGCCCCCTTTGTGCGTTTTTCCGACTTCTCCGAAGGACATCTGGCCTTTGACCTCTTTTTTTGGGTGGATTTGGCCACTGTGGACCCCACGGAGGTGGCCCACGACCTCCGCTTTGCCCTGATGAGGGACTTTGCCCTTCGGGGCATCGTCCTGGCCCAACCCCGGCGGGAAGTGCGCCTGGACTGGGCCCCTCCGGCGGAGGGGCGTCGCCTCCCGGGGGACGCGGGAGACGAAGGGGGCGCTCCTTCCCATCGGAACTAAGCCTCATCATCGTCGGGCAGGGCCTTGCCCCCGGCCCCGGGGCGTGGGGCGACGGGATCAAGGGGCCCTTCCGGGACGAAGGGCGATCCTTGCGCTCTGCAGCGCACGGAGTATAATGCCATAACAAAGGGCCGCCTTGATGGCGGAGAGTCCTTTGTTTCGTAAGAAAGGGAATGGGGGCGCTACTGTTTGGGATCGTCCATGCGGGGGGGCGGTGGTGGCGGAGGACCTCGCCGCCTTAAAGGGCCGGGGAGATGGTCTTTCGGTCCGCCGCCTTGCCGAAGAGCACCAGATACACCTGGAGGTCGCGTCGAGTCAAGAAATCCTCGATGGCGGCGGTGGCCACGCGCCGGGCCTCTTCCGGAGGGTAGCCGTAGATGCCGCTGGAAATCAATGGAAAGGCCACGCTATGACAGCCATTTTCCACCGCGCAGGTCAGGGCCCGGAAATAGCACGACCGGAGCAGCTCCTCCTCGCCGCTTTTCCCGTCGTGGTACACGGGGCCTGCGGTGTGGATGACGTACCGGGCGGGAAGGCGAAACCCCGGGGTAATCACCGCCTCCCCGGTCTTTATCGGGGCCAGGGGAGCGCAGGCGGCCTGAAGCTCTTCCGCTCCAGCGGCGTGGAAGATGGCCCCGCACACGCCTCCTCCCATCCTCAGCTCGGTATTGGCTGCGTTGACGATGGCGTCCACGGCCATGGCGGTGATGTCTTGGTATACGACGAAAAAAGGCATGGCAACCTCCTCCGTACTCCCCCTGGCGGGGGTAGGTCCGTCCCGGCGTGGTGCGCCAGGCTAAAGGGCTTATCGCCCCTACCCCTTTCAAGATAGCACAACGGAGAGAGGATCGGGAGCCCCCAAAACACCGCCGCCGGGAGCGCCCATCTTACCGCTGCTCCGACTCCCCTTCGCCCAGGGAGACGACCAGGTCAAAGCCTTGGGCGAAACGTTTCCCCTGTCACGCCCCTTTTACCCCCACGGCCCCTTCGTTTGTGAAAGAACTCTTCATGCCGATGGGGCACGAACGGTGGCTTTACGAGCTCCGAGAAAAGGGATTGCGCGACATCGCCACCTTGCAGAAACACGCCCGCCAGGAAGGGCACGAAGAGGGCATCGATAAAGGCATCGATAAAGGTCGTGGAGAGGCGCTCTGCGCCTCGGCGTCGGCCCGATTTTTTGTGCCCCCAGAGGCGAAAGAAAAGAGGTGGGACCACATCGCCACGCCGAAATATCATCCCAAGGTCCATTACTGTTCGGAGCGCCTGAGGAGCAAGCTTCTCCAAGTTCCCCGGTCCCGGACGACCTTCGTCGAAGCCCCCTCGGGAGCGGGCAAGACCACGACCTTTCGCGACCACTTTTCCTCTTCGGAAGAAAAAGGCGTGGCGGTGCGGTGGTTCGTGGCCAGCGAAGAACCCCTCACCTCGGGGTGGCTGCGCCTGAGCCGCGAGATCGAAGCCATTGACCCCCAGGGAGGGGAAAGGCTCCGACGCCTTGGCCTCCCGGGGGAAGAGAACCAGGGAGAAGTGGCCCAGGCCCTGATGGAGCTCCGGTGCGATCGAGAAACCTACCTCGTCTGCGACAACTTCCAGCACCTCCAAAGGAGCCTTCCCTCCGCCGTATGGAGGGCCCTGGTGGACCACGGCGGCCGGGAACTCCGGCTGATCATCCTCACCCAGCAGCTCCCCTTCCGGGGCTTGGCGATCCTGGGTAATTCGGACGTCTTGCGCATTGAAAACGACGACCTCTGCCTGAAGGCCGAGGAGATCGGCGAGTACTACCGCATGGCCGGAGTGGAGCTCACCGAGGCCCAGATGCGCCAACTTCACGCCTACTCCGAAGGTTGGATCGCCGCCTTATACCTCCAGCTGGAGAGCTTTGTCCGCACGGGATCCCTGGAAGGCAAGGCGAGCATCTACGAAATGATGAACGACCTCTTCTGGCGTAGGATTTCCCGCGAAGAACAAGAGGCGATCTTTCGCCTTTCCCCCTTCGACAGCGTCACCGTCCGCCAGGCCTGCTTTCTCCTGGGAGTGGAGTCCCTGCCGGAGCCCCTGGCCGAGCTCCTTCACCAGGGAATGCTCATCCGCTACGACATCGCGGAGCGACGGTACTTTCCCCATGCGATTCTCTGGGATTTCGTGCGGTCGGCCCTCCTGGAAGAGCCGGAAGCCCTGCGCCGGGAAGTGTGGCGCCGGTCCGGAGAGTGGAGCGCCCAGCAGGGAGAGAAGACCCAGGCGATCATCTTTTTTCACCGCCTGGGGGATTTCGCGGCCATCCTGGCCCTGGACCTCAGGTGTGTCGACATGAGCCGAGCCATCCTCGACCTGGGAGCCAAGGAGATGGGATCGATCCTGCGCGACATCGCCGACCGTGCCACGCCCGAACTCCGGCGAGACCACGCCTTCACCATGATCTCTGTGGCCTTTGAGGCCTTTACCCTGGGAGATGGCCCCTTGTACGAAAGGCTCTGTCGCGAAATGAAAGACCTCCTGGAAGAATCCGACCTGGATCCTGCCCGGCGCCGCTCCCTCCTGGGAGCTTGCCTTGACGGAATCCTTCGGACAGTACAACGACATCGAAGGCATGGGCCGGGGACACCAGCGGGCCCACGAACTCCTCGGAACCCACAGCACCCTGTTCAACCCCGACTCTCCCTGGACCTTGGGATGGCCCTCCGTCCTGGGGATGTACCACCGCACCTGCGGGGGCATGGACGAAGAGATGGCCCAGATGGACTACTGGATCCCCCGGTACAACGCGCTGACCCTCGGAAACGGCAGCGGTGCCGACTTCGTCTTTCGTGCGGAGGTCGAGCTTCACCGTGGCGACGACGCCGGAGCAGAGAGGGGAGCCCTTAAGGCCCTGGACGTCGCCCGCCACCAGGGCCAGGACAGCCTGGCCATCTGCGCCGCCTTCCTGATCCAGAGAGTGGCCCTGCTCCGGGGAGACCGGGAGGCCTGGGACGCGGGGAAAAACCTCATGGAGCAGATCTCTCGATCCTCGACCTATACCCTCTCCCGGCGCATCGCCGACATGGCGGCGGGCTTCATGGCCGTGCTCTTGGACGATCCCGAAGGAGTTCCGCCGTGGATCCGAAACGGCCATTTTATGGAAACCCTCTCCCCGGCGCTGCCCTTTGCCTGCACGATCTACGGACGCCTGCTGCTCCTCACGGGGCAGGAACGCGAGCTCCTGCTGCGCTCCGAAGAGTTTTTGTCCGCCGCTCGACGCCAGCGGAGCCTTTTGGCCGAAGTGTACGGGATGATAGCCGTGGCGGCGATGCAGGGGCGCCTGGGAAAAGAGGACGAAGGAGAAAAGACCCTGGGTCTCGCCCTGGATCTTGCCCTTCCCGACGGCCTAATCCTCCCCTTTGCGGAAAACGGAGACCTCCTGGGGGGAATCCTGGGGCGGACCCTCTCCCGGTCGTGGAAAGAAAAACGCCCCGTCATCCTGGCCCTGAAAGACCGTTTCACCCGGGGAAAGGAAGCTCTCCTCCAGAGACGCCGGAGCGAAGGGATCCCCGGAGATCTCACCTTTCGCGAACACGAAGTTGCCCGCCGAGCCGCCGAAGGCCAGAGCAATCGCGAGATCGCCGAGGCGCTCTTCCTGTCCGAAAACACCGTCAAACACTACCTGAAGGCGATTTTTAGGAAAATGGAAGTGGATTCGCGGCGGGCCCTGAAAGAGGCCCTGCGATCGTTTCACCCTTAAGACCCCCCGAAAAGGGTGTAGCCCCGTTTCCCGGCGCCCCGTACCATCCCCCTAGGGGAGGGCTCGGGACGCCGAAATCTTTCGAAGGAGCGGAGGAATGTAACCATGGGACGAAAGACTTGGGCATGGATGGTCGTGGCGGCGCTGGGGTGTACCGCAGCGGGGGCGGAAGTAAGGGCTTTGACGGTGCCCGTGGGGCCGGGGGCCCCCACGGTGACGGTGACCCACGAAAAAGGAACCGTGGAAGTAAAAGAAGGGGATAGCCTTATTCAGAAGATCTCCTACGATCAGGAGATCGAAGGAGACCTGCAAGAATCGGGAGTTGACCTGGTCCAAGGAGAAGATATGAACTTCGACGGATTCTTGGATCTGCGGATCACCGAAAGCGTAGGCGTGCCGAACGCCCATTACGCCTGCCTACTTTGGAATCATAAAACGAAGAAGTTTGAAAAAAATGAGGAATTGGGTGGGCTCTCCAATCCAGAGTTCGATCCGGAGACAAAAAAGATAAAGACCTTCGAACATGCAAGGGCCACGGATAACATCTACGAAGAGTACGAGTGGCGTGAAGGAACCCTGACGGTGCTCTGGCGCAAAATCCAGGGCTACGACGACGAAAGAGAGCGTTTTTTCGTCCGAGAAGAGCGCCGGAAGGAGGGCGGCGAGATGGTCCAGGAATCCGAGCACTACATGACAGAAGCCGCCCTGGAAATCTACCTCGAGACGGGAGAAATCCCCCTCCTGGACGAAGCCCTTAGGGGTAAGATTGCCCTGGCGGCGAAGGCCCTCCTCGGGGCGGATCTCGCGGGGGAAGGAGAGCTCCATGGCGTGGGCTCCCGGGAAGGCCAGCCCGTGAGGGCCTGGGTCTTCCCCTTGACCAAAGGCGAAGAGGCCTGTTTCGAGACCTCCTCCGGAGGAACCATCTACCTGAACAAGGGAGATGGCGGGACCTTCGCCGTCCATTTTGACGGGAACGCGGTCACTCTGGGGGAAAAAGCGGACTGACCCAGGGGGCATCTTGGGGAGTTGAGGAGGGATAAGATGGCGTACATCCGTTCTGTGATGCCCCTGAGCGACTGGCGTTTGCTCGTGGAAATGGAGACGGACAGCGTCATCGTGGTGGACCTGCGCCGCAAGCTGGCCACGGCCCGGTATGGCGATCTGAAAGACCCGAGGCTCTTCCGGTCGGTCACCACCGATGGCGAAGGAGTGTCGTGGGGAGGAGGGCGCGTGGCCGTCACGGCCCGCGAACTCATGGATGTCATTTGTGTGGACATGAGAAAGGAGAACGACGGATGACCTGGCGAAGAGGAAGAGGATGGACCCTGGCCCTGTTGATGGCTGTGGGAGTCTTTGGGATGGCCCGGGGAGCCGGGGCCGCTGCCATCATCCTGGACAACTACAGAGATCAGAAAATTTCGGTGGCTCTGTACTATTACGACACCAGCGAAGGCTCGTGGTGCTGCCAGGGGTGGTGGGGCGTCGACGCGGGGGGAGAACGCACCATCACCGTCCCCCACGACCCCGGGGAGCGTATATACTACTACGTGCAGGCCGGGGGCAAGGTGGTCCATAAAAGGAGCGAAGGGTGGTCGCGCCAGCACGTCGTGGACGACGCCTTCAAGTACTACGAGCACGACGGGTGCCCCGACGGAACGAACTACCGGGCGGTTTACTTCAACGGCAGCAAGAAGGCCACGGGAAAATCCTGGAGATTGAAAATCAACTGAGGCGGATTCGCCGGACGCCCGGAAGAGCGGGGCGTGGGGGCGGCTTGGATCCGGTGACAAAAAGACGGGGATAAGATCGGGCAACCCTGTCCCGGAAGAAGGGACAAAACAAGAAAGGAGAAGCGATGGCGATGAGAAAGGCACTTTGGACCCTTTTGGGGGCCCTCCTGGGGATGGGGGCCCTGGTGGGAGTGGCCCTGGCGGCCCAAGAGACCTACGAGCTCAGAGACGGCGAGATCTACCGGATTGACGCGGCGGGAAAGGCCACGTTGGTAAAAGACATGGAGCCGGGACGCTTCGGCACGGATAAGGGCGTCTACGCCTGGATCCTCGTGGATGGAGAGCTCTCCGAGGCCATGGTGGGATCGGAGAAAGGCATCTACTTCTTTGACGAAGGGGAGAAACCCCTGGGCTTCCTCCCCTTCGACGGGGCGGGATTTTGCGACATCTCCTTCAGCTCCGACGCAGCGCAGATGATCGTGAACTTCGGCGCGGACGTCTCCCAGGAAGTCACCCTGTACGACTTCGTCGGCTTCAAGAAAAAGGCCACCTTCCGGGCGATAGGATCGGCGACGTGGATCGATCACGCCCGCTTTGCCTTCACGAAAGAAGACCGAAGCAAGGGGCCCCGAGGGGCCTCGGCCCCGCACCAGGAAGGATGGGTCTCCGTGGTGGTCTACGACACGGCGATAGAGGAAGAAGTTCCCGTCATGGAAGCCACTGCCACGAAGGACTACCTGCTGGATGGCATTGACTACGAAGAAAGCACCATGACCATCATCGAACGATCGGTGAAAGACGCAAAAGACTGGAACGACGAGCAAAAAGTCCGAGATAACGTCATCACCGCCCCCATCCCGGCGGCGGGATAGAAAGAGGCGCCGGGTGATTTTTGGCGATGGCAAGGAACCCTGAGGCCGCAGGAAGGCCGCAGGAAGGAGGAATAGTCGTGAGAAAAATCAGAGTGATAGGGGCCTGTCTCCTGGTCCTGGGACTGGCGACGGGGGCCTGGGGGGCCCCCAGCAAGAAAGAGCTCCAGGCCATGGGTCTTTTCCTGAGCAACTTCACCGAGCTGGGCTTCACGGAAATCGTCACGGAAGATATGGCCCGCCCGGAGAACTACCCTGATCTCATCCGCTTCGGCATCATGCACAACTACGTCAACAACTTCAAGAGCCGTATCGAGAAGAACAAAGAGGGAGCCCAGGGATACGGCGACTTCCGCATCAAGGCAAGCTGGGTCGAAGAGTCTCTCCGGCGCTACTTCGGGCTGGAGGTCGCGGCGAACAAGTCCGTGGACGCCTCCGATCCCCCGTATCACTTCGACGGCAAGCACTTCCACTTCTGGGCCTCCGACGGCGAAGCTCCCTGGTACGCCCGGGTCGAAAGGGCCACAAGCCCTCAAAAGGGCCTCTGGGAACTCTCCGGAGTGGTCTACAACGCCGACGACCCCGAGGAGCTCCTGGGGGACTTCTCCGCCGTCATAAGGGAAGGACTCTGGAAGGGGAAGTTGCACTACGTCCTGGTGCGCCTGAAGACCGAGGTGCGTTGAGTCCCCCTCCCGGAGGTGCCCTCCCCTTGGGATCTTGGCCCCTCCCGGGGGCCACGACGAAAAGAGCCCGGCTCCGCCGGGCTCTTCGCTTTTCCATAAAAATATGGTGCCGGAGGGGGGACTCGAACCCCCACAGAGCGTGAACCCCGGCGGATTTTGAGTCCGCTGCGTCTACCATTCCGCCACTCCGGCCCTGGCGTACTTTTTAGCACAAAACGGCCGATCCGTCCAGGCCCGGCGGACCACCTATTGCCCCATCTCTCCCGGGGAAATTGAAGAGAGTCTGAAAAAAAGGATGAGAACTTGGCGATCTCTATCGTGTAGGCGACCCTTCTTTCGGAGGGTGGCCCTGGTGAGGTGCGTCGCTCTTTTTGCCTCCGGCGGAAAAGTGTCGCCTCTTCTTTCGTCCTGCCCTCTTTAAAACGGAGCGAAGGGCTGGTAACGGAGAGGTGAAGCCTAAGGAGCGTCTACGTAATCGCCGAGGCGGGCGTGAACCACGACGGATCGCTGGACATGGCTCTGCGGCTCGTTGACGCGGCTGCGGAGGCAGGGGTCGATGCGGTCGAGTTCCATAAGAGCCCGACTCCCCTCCACCTCATCCGATCCCTGCGCCAAAGTCCCCCCGCCGGAAGCCCTCTGTCTAAGGACGAGACAAAACACCTCGGGAGAGTTAGAATGGCTCCAACACAGCCCCCTTGGCGAGGCCCGGTGACCGGAGCCTTGCCGAAAGGGCCCATCCTGGCGCGAGCCACAGAGGAGGAGATGGTACGATGATCTGGAAGCTTAGCGCACTGACCCCCACCTGGCGGGAAGGACTGCAAAAGGGCAATGGTGGCGCGTGGTGTTTCTATCCCCCCGCAGGGGAACTCAAGAGCCCCGGAAGCCGGGTCCGCATGATGGGACGCCTGGCCTTGGATCCCGGGGCTTCCATCGGCCCCCACATGCACACGGAGAACGAGGAGGTCTACATCATCCTCTCCGGCTCCGGACGATATCTGGACGGCGGCGAGTACCACGACGTGGGCCCCGGGGACGTGACCCTCACCAGCCCGGAGGGACCCCACGCCCTGGAGAACACGGGCACCGAGCCCCTGGTCTTCGTGGCCCTCTTCGCCGAAAAAGAGAGCTGATCGCCTCCCTTGGGGACGGAAAAGACCCACACCATGGACTTCGGCGAGATCGACGGTATTTTAGTGGGGCACGCCCAGAACCTGGAGGGCCCCACGGGGGTGACGGTGGTGCTCTGCCCCGAGGGGGCCTCGGCGGGGGTCGACGTGCGCGGAGGCGCCCCCGGCACCCGGGAAACCGATCTGCTGGACCCCTCGAACCTGGTGGAGCGTGTGCACGCCGTCTTTCTCGCCGGGGGAAGCGCCTTCGGCCTGGATGCGGCGGCGGGGATCATGGCCTTTCTCGAAGGGCACGGCGTGGGCTTCGACGTGGGCGTCACCCGGGTACCCGTCGTCTGCGGCGCCGTGCTCTTCGACCTGTTGCTGGGAGATCACCGGATACGCCCGGACCGGGACATGGGGTACCGGGCCTGCGAGGCGGCGGCCCGGGGCCCGGTGCCCCAGGGAAGCGTGGGCGCGGGGGCGGGGGCCACCATCGGCAAGATCCGGGGCATGGAGCGGGCCGTAAAAAGCGGCATCGGCAGCGGAGCCTGCCGGGGGGGAGATCTCCAGGTGGGGGCCCTCGTGGCGGTGAACGCCCTCGGCGACGTGGTGGACCCCGCTTCGGGGCGCCGGGTGGGGGGCCTGCGACGGGAAGATGGGGTCGGGTGGGAAGACACGGAGGAGCTCATGATCGCCTCCGGGGCGCCCACGGGAAACCTCTTCGGAGGGAACACCACCATCGGCGTGGTGGCCACCAACGCCCGATTTTCCAAGGCCCAGGCCCGGAAGCTCGCCTCCATGGCTCACGACGGCTACGCCCGCACCCTGCGCCCCGCCTCCGCCATGGTGGACGGGGACACGATCTTCGCCCTGGCCACGGGGCGCGTGGAGGCCGATCTCACCACCGTGGGGATCCTGGCGGCCCGGGCGGTGGCCCAGGCGGTGGTGCGGGCGGTGCGATCCGCCACATCGATGGCCGGAGTGCCCGCAGTGCGGGATCTGCCCTGGGCGGAGTGATCTCTTCCGTCATCGCGCCGATGCCCGCCTCCCCGGTCGGCCCCGGCCCGAAGCGCCCCCCCGGCGTCCCGAAGACCCCGGACGGCCGACGGCCGTAGCCCGCCTAAAAAACCCGCCGAAGGACCTCCCAGAGATCCTTGCCCCGGGGGAACAGAAAGGGCGTGCGGGCCCGGTACGCCCGGTACTCCTCGCCGAACCGGGCCTCCAGCTCCCTTTCTTCTACGGTGCGGGCGTAAAAGACGACGAAGGCCGCCACCCCTCCCGCCGCCGCCACCCCCGGGCCGAGGCCCGAGGTCATCGTGACGAACCCCAGGTGATAGAGCACCGCCGCGAAGTACATGGGGTGACGACATAGGGCGTAGGGACCGGAGGTGACGACCTTCCGGGTGGGGGCGGCGGGCATGGGGGTCCCCGCCCCCAGGCGCCACTGGACGGCGATGACCCATCCGACGATCGAAAGCCCCGCCCCCAGGCCCAGGATCCCCACCGCCCCCTCGATGACCCCCAGGAAGGGGGCCAGCCCCTGCCCCAAGGCCCGGACCCCTTTCCCCAAGAGCCAGGGGGAGAGAAACAAGAAAGTCCCCATCCCCAGGGTGATCCATCCCAGCTTTTTGGCGAAAGAGGACGGCCGTTGGGCCAGGTCGACGAGAAAACGCACCAAGGCTTGACGCATGAAAACCCCCCCCTTTTTTAGAATGCCCCGTTCCCAAGCCCCAGGACCCCAGGGGGGCGTTGTCGGACAATTGCCGCACCGCCGGTTTCCCGTATGGTCACCGCACCGCCGATTCTCCGCACGGTGGCCGCGTTGCCGATTTCCTGCGTCGTAGGGGCGAAAAATTTTTCGCCCCTACGGCCATGGGGAGCGGGATGGCCTCAGCCCTTCCGGCGCAAGATTTTCCGGCGCCCGCGACGGTGCCGGACGGGACGGCCGCGCTGGGCATGGCTCTCCTTCGTGCGACGACGTCGGACAGCTGACGCACCGCCGGTTTCCCGTATGGTCACTGCACCGCCGGTTTCCCGTATGGTCACCGCACCGCCGATTCTCCGCACGGTGGCCGCGTTGCCGATTTCCTGCGTCGTAGGGGCTACGGCCATGGGGAGCGGGATGGCCTCAGCCCTTCCGGCGCAAGATTTTCCGGCGCCCGCGACGGTGCCGGACGGGACGGCCGCAGTGGGGAGTGCCCCCCTTCGCCCGAGGTTCCCCAGGAGCCGATCCCCATTTTGCCTCACCCGAGGTCTCCGGTCCCTTCCCCCTCTCCTTCCGGAGCCCGTTCCAGCTCCAGCGTCCATCCCAAAGGCCCCCGGTCGATGCGTCGCACCGTGGCCCGCTCTCCGGGGCGAATGCCCGCCTCGAAGAGCCCCCGGGACAGGGGATTTACGAAGACCTCCTCCAGGGCGTTGCCGATGCCCCGCCCCCCCATGGAAAGATCGGCGCAGACCACCTCCCCCAGTCGTTGCCGTACCTCCGGTGCGAAGCTCAGCGTGATGCGGTGGTCTTCTTCCAGCTGGCGCAGCACGTTTTCCAGCATCCGGTGAAAGATCCGCACCGCCGTGGCGGGGCGGAGGAAGTCGAAGACCACGATGTTTTTCCCCAGCCGGTTGAGGATTTCGGGGCGCTGGATGCCCCGGAAGAACCCCCCGATGGCGTCCTGGATGCGGGGGCGCAGTTCCTCGTAGGGCAGGGAGGGGTCCACCCGGGCCACCCGGGTGCCATCGGGGGCCACGTCGTAGATTCCCAGATTGCTGGTGAAGATCACCAGACTTTCGGAGAAGTAGACCGTTTCCCCCCGCCCCGACGTGAGGCGCCCGTCGTCCAGCACCTGGAGGAACATGTCCAGGATCTTCCGGTGGGCCTTTTCGATCTCGTCGAAGAGCACCACGGAAAAGGGGTTGCCCTTCAGGGCGCTGGTGAGCTCTCCTCCCACGTCGTAGCCGATGTACCCCGGAGGGGCGCCGATGAGGCGCTGGTCTGCGTGTTCGTGGCCGAACTCGCTCATGTCAAAGCGGATGTAGTGCGTGGGGGCTCCGAATACCAGCTCCGTGATGGCCTTGGCGAGCTCGGTTTTGCCCACCCCCGTGGGCCCCGCCAGAAAGAGCACCCCCTTGGGGCGCTGGGAGAGGCGGGAAAATTGCGCCCCCGAAAGATTGAAGATGGAGCGTTTCAGAATGTTCGCCGCCATGCGCACGGCGTACTCCTGCCCCATGACCCGTTCCCCCAGAAATTCCTCGGCGGAGCGCATGGTGGCGGGGTTCAGCCGGGACCAGGGATTTTCCTCAATGCCCAGGCGGTAGCGCCGGATGGCCTCCCCGATGTTTTCCAAAGAGATGCCCTCTTGCCGGGCCCCTTGGGCGATGGCCCGGATCTCGCTGGTAAAAAGTCCCCCCGTGGCGTCGGTGAAAAGCTGCATGGCGGTGGCGCGCTTCCGCTCGTCGACGGGGGCTTCGGCGTCGGAGGCGAGGGAGGGGGCCAGGGCGCCGATGAGCTCCCGCCGGATGGCGGCGTCGGGGCGGGGCACGGGAAGCACCCGCACCCGGGGATTGTCCAGGGCGTACCAGGGGGGAAGGTCGTTTTCCTTGTCCAGCAGCCAGAAGAGCAGGTTGAACCGGGGACGGGGCAAAGCTCCGGGGGAAATCCGGCGGTGCGTCCGGGGAAGGGCCCGTTTTCCCAGACGGTGCATGCGGAAGAAGAACGCCGGGGCGTCGTGACGGCTCAGGTCCTCCAGCCGCGAGGCGCAGGAGATGACCAGGGCACAGGGGAATTCGGCGCAGGAGACGATCCGCTCGGCGATTTCCGCCGCCCGGGTCAGCGCGGCGGGGAGCACGCCCTCGTCGGAGAGCTGCTCCCCCGTGGCGGAAAAAAAGAGCGCCCCATCCCCCTGGACGAGGGAAAAACCCTCCAGGGGCTCGTACCGCACCACCAGGACGTAGCCTTCCCGGGCCAGCAGTGCTCCCAGAAATTCCGGCAAGGGAGGGGTGGCCACCTCGGCCCCCCCGGGGGGGAGGGGGTAGACGTCGTGGACGTTGCCCCAAAGGACAAACTGTGGTTTCATTGAAAGAAATCGGCCTATTTCCCGGGCCCATTTGGGCAAAATGCCGCCGGGGTTCTCCATGCCCCTCTCCCCTTTCCGGTGCCTTCCGCGAGGGGGCCCGGGGCGGAGGGCCCCCGGGGATCTCTCCCTCGTTTCGTAAGGCGATTCTCTTCTCGACTCCGACGAAAGTATAGGGCTTTTTATTCCCCCAGAGAAGAGTACCCATCTATGGTGTCGGGGTGTCGGCGTACAATGGAGATCGGAAGGGGAGGGGACGGAAACCCCCTCCCGGGCGGAGAACGACTTGAGAAAAGGGGGAGGGGACATGGGAGGCGTCATCTTGTCCTACGGCCGGGTGAAGGACCTGGGGGCCGATGTGGCCGCCTGGCGAGAGGGGGGCCGACAAACCATCTTTCTCACCCCCTCGTCG
>Ga0116185_1003116_pt1 | contig 14631 bp, 9 predicted proteins | sample AD_JPNNA7_MetaG_FD_89754 | JGI IMG/M metagenome (GOLD analysis project Ga0116185, IMG submission 89754) | Active sludge microbial communities of municipal wastewater-treating anaerobic digesters from Japan - AD_JPNNA7_MetaG | ecosystem: Engineered > Bioreactor > Anaerobic > Digestate | place... | reverse complement strand
TGAGTTCCATACGCCAGCCGGGGTTTTGTTCCGCGAAGACCCGGCTCCACGTTTCGAAATGTCTTCGGAAGCCCTCCCGGCCGCCAATATTGCGCGTGACCCGAATGACTTCGCCCTCTTCCATAGGCGCGCCACAACCCGCGAGTAGCGCCGCCCCGGCAATCACCGCCAAGCAACTGGAAACAGTTATAGAACCTCTCACGTGCCGCCCCCCCCTTGATTATCTTCCCATCATGACGCGTAGTTTAGACGAGATTCCAGGTTCGTTCCACCGCACGCTGTGCTGGCCTCTGCTTTGCCCAACGCCCGAACCCTCTGCTATTCTCCATAGCGTGCCGTAATGCAGCCGGGGACAACTACCCATGAACCATCCTGCTCGGACCCATGCCCGCGAGAGAATGTGGCGCGAGTTTCTCGCGTCGCTGGTGCTGTGCGGTCCCGCCGTCGCCCTGTATGCGGGGTTTATCGTGCTGCCTGCACTCATGGGTTTTGGCTACAGTTTCACCAACTGGACGGGATGGACCGACAATCCCGGTTTTGTCGGACTTGCCAATTTTCGAGAGCTCGCGGCCGACACCATGTTTCGCTCGTCCGTGCGGTTCACCCTCTTCGAGACAGTCCTGCTGACGCTCTTCTTCACCTTCGCGACGATGTTCCTGGCAGTGCTTCTCGACAAGCTTCGCGTTATGAAAGGGCTGGTCCGCGGGATGTTCTTCTACCCCTATATCTTGAGCATCCTGGTTAGCGCACTGTTGTTCCGTTACCTTGCCAACTACCGGGAAGGGGCTATCAACATCCTTCTTGAAGCGATACACCTTGATGCGCTCGCCCAGAACTGGATGTTGGCGCGCGAGTGGGCGCCCTATTTCGTCTTTGCTCTGGTGGCATGGAGCGGGCTGGGCTTCTTCACCACTCTGTACCTGGCGAACCTCCAGACCATCCCAACCGACCTCTACGAGGCTGCCCGAATAGACGGCGCCGGGCCGCTCAAGGTATTCACCCACGTTCAGTTCCCCATGCTATTGCCCACAATCACCACAAATTCAGTTCTGGCCCTGATTACCGGCATCAATCTCTTTCCACAAATCGTGGTAACGACCCAAGGCGCGCCTGGATACGATACCTTCACCATCGGCTACTACATTTACCATCTGGGGGTGCTCAACAACCGTCAAGGCTACGCCGCGGCCGTGTCTTTCGTGACCTTCACGGCGCTGGTGGCCGTGGCGGCGGTTCAGGCATCCCTCCTGAGGCGAAGGCAGGTGGCCCTATGATCACGCGGAACGATTCAAAGCGCCGTTGGCCCCTCTTTGAAATCGCAATGCTCCTCCTTGGAATCCTGTTCGTCTCGCCCTGTCTGCTGGCGGTGATCAATTCACTGAAACCGTTACCCGCGATTCGCGAGAATCCCTTTGCGCCTCCCAACGGCCTCTATCTCGACAGTTACCGGTTCCTCTTCACCAAGGCGCGCCTCGCCGGCCCCATGGTCAACAGCCTGATCATGTGTATTGTCGTGATTCTGGCCCTCATCACTACAGCGCCGATGGCAGCCTACTCGATGACGCGCCGCCGCATGGCTTCCGGAAAGTTCCTCCGCCTCTTCTTTCTCGCGGGACTCACGATACCCTTTCAGATCATCATGGTGCCCCTCCTGAAGGAGTTCAAAACTATTGGCGCGGCCTCCATAAGCGTGCTGGACCGCGTCGCACCCGCGGCGGGGGTTCACGCCACGACATACGGGACCGCCGGTGAAACGCTGCTTGCGCAGTCGGGCGCCGACTTCTCCTACTTTGCCCTCTGGGTGCATTACGTCTCGTGGGGACTGCCCCTATGCATTTTCATCTACAGCGGTTTCATGTCGACCATTCCCAAGGAGATGGAGGAGTCCGCGGCATTGGACGGTTGCGGTTCCGTCTCGACATTCTGGCGCATCATCTTTCCGCTGCTCGTGCCATGCACGATCACGGTCATCATCTTCTGGGGGTTGTGGATCTGGAACGATTTCATGCAGGCATTCATCATTGTGGGACCGCGCGCTCAGCTGGTGTTCGTCCAGTTGTACACGTTCCTGACGGACAAGTACGTCAAGAATTGGAGCAACATTTTCGCGGGAACCGTCGTCTTGTCCCTTCCCGTGACCGTCCTCTACCTGCTCATGCAAAGGCGCTTCATAAAAGGGCTTATGGCGGGCGCACTCAAGTGAGCCCGGCCGCAGGCGGCAACCCAAACAGAATGAACGCCGGGGGGTCGTGTTCTACAGGTCGGGGCTCTGTGGGGCGCGGTGGTTTGGGTTCCGGTTGCTCTGGTGAAACCCCGCCGTGATGTAGAAGATGCGGGCCAGCGTGCGGATAGGCAGGCCGGGATTGAGCAACTCGGTAACAGACATTTCGACCGGCTCCCCGTCCGGAACTGTCACCCGGCACAACATTGCGCAGAGTACCCCGCCGATACCCGCCGCGGCAAAGCACAGGCGAAAACCATCGAGTCCCCACGCGTCGATGATTTTTCCGGCGATGATCGGCGTTATCCCTAGCGCAATGGATGTGACGATGCTCCACGTGTTGGTATATGCGACGAGACCCGTTGCCTTGATGAAATTGAGGTTCGCGCGGTTGGCCGAGACGTTGAATGCCGCATTGAACACGGCGGCCATCACCGCGGCGGGCAATACTGCCCAACGGGTCCATCCCTCATCCGGCAGAAGCAGCAGGAAGAACAAGGTCGCAAGCGAAAAGGCGAAAAGCGTCTTGGACATCGCCCGGGCGCTGCCGCTGTGGTCGGCGAAACGGCCCCAGGCCCGGACGGTCAGCAGAATGCCCAGACTTCCCGCCGATGTAATGGCCGTAATGTATCCGGAAGACATTCCAAGCGCGTCGCGCATGTACAGAATCGAACAGGACGTGTACCAGGCAACGCACGAAAAGCTCAGTGATGAAACCGCCAGGAAACGAAGGTACGGGAGATCCGACAGAACGCGGAAATATGAGCCGAAGGTCTCTATATCGCCTTCCTTCTCGGCGGAACCCCTGCCGCCGGGGATACGCGCGATGTAGATAAGGCTGGTCAATCCCGCCATTACGCCAATCATGAAAATCAGCAGGTAACGCCCCAAGGTCTGGGAATTCATCAAAATAAGAGCCTGCACGCCGAACACGAGCACAGAAATGAGATTGGTGACCATGGTCTCCGCACTGAAATAGAGGCCACGCTGGTTTGCAGGGACCAATTCGTGAAGCCACGGCCACCATCCGCCCGCCCCAATGGCACGGGCGATGCAAAACCCCAGCGTGCTTCCCATCAGCACATACCATGCCGCCCGGGGACCCCAATTCTCGTATACCCAGGGAATAAAGAATACGCCGCAGACGATGATGTTCCGGGCCAGCCATGCTACGAGCATAAGCCGTTTCGATCCCACACGGCTGATGATGCGCACCCCGAAAAGAACCAGAATCATTGACAACGGCGTAAACGACAGAAGTCTTCCCACCCAGGACGGCGGCATGTCGATGCGGCGGGCCAGCAGCACCAAGGCCGGGCCAAGCACGCATTGCCACCCGACAACATTAAATGACACGTACCAGAGAAACGAGCGGGGACCCTTCTCCAGCTCATGGAGCGTCTGCACGATAGGGATGCGATGCCAGAACGACGTTCCGTCTGCAATTGTTGCGTTCATAAGTGCTATTTAACTGCCACACAGCCTGGTTGTCAGAGGTTACCATAATAGACAGCGGGCAACGGCGGATTTCATGGGGAAAGACCATTCCGAGCCTGCGGATCGAACTAATTATACCCTAATACCCGACTTATTGTTGCATTCGTTCTAAGATGCACAGCCAGCTGGCCGAAAGATCCGTCTTTTTGACCCCCTCAGGAATACGCGGACCCGATACCTTGCCCATTTGGCGGACGATGGGGATTCAGAAGAGACAAGAGGGTTGAAGGTCCGGATGGTGGCCCCCGAGACAGGCCGAATTCTTCAGGATATGATTGCAGACATCGCTCGTGATGGGCAGCCCCTGCCCACGCGGCGCCTGGCAAACGGCGCACTCAGGACGCCTCATCCTCGCGCCACGTCAGGTCGGTTGGAAGCTTGACCAGCCCGGCCCGGTGCTGTTCCTCGATAGGTTTATTGCTGAGTTTTGAGCGGTTCACAAAATACCATTTCAGGCCGCGGACCGGCCACAGCGGGATGCTCTGCACGTAGCGAAGCTGGTCGACGATTGCCTCGGTAAAGGCATCCCCGAAGCTTTTATTCATGGCCTGCGGCGCGATACGTCCGGCTATCTGGAGGTAGGCCAGAGATACCTGGTGCCACCGCCACAGGGTGTCGAAGTCGGTGTTCTCGAAGGCCTGGCAGTATCGTCCGGGGCGGCGGGGCAGCATCAATCCGTCCCTGGAATTGGTTGTGGTGAGGGTACGGTTTGGCGTCAGATAGGTGACAAAATCGTAAGCATACTTGTCTCGCACACCGTACATGCAGAAAAAGGTCGGGGACTCGCTCAGTTGCCACGCGGCAATGAAGACCGTGTTTGGCAATTTCATCGAGCTGCCGCCCAGAAAGCGAAGCCCTTTGGTGCGGGCCCATTGGTCGGTTTGCGTCGCAACGCGATAGTCGAGGGGGAATTCCTAGAGCGAAGCAGGTTCAAGTGAATGTTTCGCCTTTGCCATCCCCTTGATGGACAAATACAGCATCACGGGAACGGCGAGAGTTGGCAAAACCACGAGTAACGCAATAGCGACGGCGCCGATCCACATTCTACTGCCCTCCTAACCTCGGGAACAGGATGGTAGCGCGAAAACACGCGTATGTCCAGCAGGAATGCGGGCTTGGAAGGATTTTTCAGTTCGCCGGTTCAGGCTTGATCTGACCCTTGATGACGACCCAGGAGTCTTCCTTAAACCGGTCGGCCCCCGCCAACTCATTGGGAGTGCCTACAAGTATCTTTCCGTTGACGGCAAGGAAATCGAGTCCATACTGCCGGAGGAGGCCGTCTAGCGCCGCATACAAGGGGACACCGCTGATACGATAGCTCGAAACGCGCCAATCCGCCGCGGGGAGGACAACGAGTTCTGGCGGTTCCCCCTCGGGCCGGCGAATCTCGACATATTTCGAGCCCAAGGCAATACTGGCTCCGGAGGAGTCTGAGAGATACTCCAGAATCTTTACGACCTCGATATTCTCGAATTCCAGGCTCACTTTATCCACGAGCGCATTCCGCAGTTCCACCATGATCTCCGCCTCCACATCCGGCCGCTCGCTGTCACTTGCCAGCAACTCCGGGCTACTAACGAAAACATAGTCCCCTTCGTTTTCGTAGCCCAGATGCAAGGGGACCAGGAGCGCTTCTAAAGCGTGTCGCAACTTCACATTGCGAAGATTGATGTGGTCGACCAGCCCGTCGGTAACATACTGTTTGCCTTCCATATCCCGCAGCCATTGTTGGATGTCGTTGGTATCCGGTGGCAGCGTGACCGGGGGGGGCGATGGAAAAGGCGCTGTTCCAGGGGATCCGGGGTCATCTTCTTTCACCTTTACAGCATACTTGCAGCGCTCTCGCTCAGAAAAGAGTTCCACTGCTCCGCAATCCCGAGAAATTGAAACGAGCTGATAGTCTTCGAACCGCTCTCCCGGCTCATACCAGTAAGGTGTCTGGGACTGCAACTGGATGAGGGCCCGTTTGCTCCCGTCAGGCATTTCCGTAATCTGCAAGACCCTAAGCGGGAGCGGCGTTCCCGCAACGACTGGGGGGGCCACGACGCTCTGGTCGACTACGAAGTTGACTCTGAGATACTCTCCGATGAACTCGAGAATTCGGCTCAGGTGTTCGTATTTGAACACTATCGAGACAGGCTCTGAAAGCTTTTCCTGCATCTTTGCCAGGTCGTCGGCAGTTTCCTCGTCCTTCAGGCCTGCCAAAGCTTGTTGCCTTCCCGGAGCGGTAACGAAGAATCCATAGGGCTTCACTTCGTAGACCAGCCCAAGCGGGTACAAAAGGTGTTCGAGGGCTGTTAGCAGCGGTACCTCCCTCAAATCCACGCTTTCGACCAAGCCTTCCGTCAAATAGGACGGAGCAGCTTTCGGACAATGCTCCCAGACCAAGGCGCGATAGTCTTGCGCGCTTACTCCGCGTACAGGAGGTGCTGGAACGGCCCGCACGTCTACAACGATGTTTACGACATATTCCGAGAGAAACTCAAGAATGTTGCGGATATGCTCGCCGTCGAACTCGATGTCTATGCGGTTCTGCAAAGCCTTGGAGACCTTGCTGCCCGCCGCAGGAGCCGCATTCCGAGCCCATTTCCAATGGACAAAGGGCTTGGCGGTAGAATCCCTCCCCGGTACCTCCTCCGATTCCCCGAGATGCCCGCTCGCGGGCGCTTGCGCGTGAGCGGCTCCGGGACGCTCTGCAAGCCGAGCAGGACCGCCGTTCGCGCTCCCGGCTGAGGAGTCAGGCGGGTCAGACATATCCGCCAGCGCAGACGATGTTGGAGTCTCGGCCCGCGCCACGGGCTCTCCATGTTGCGTGTAGTAGGCATAGCCTCCCACGGTTAGCGCAGAGAGCGCGGCCACTACGCCCAGCCAGCCGAGACCCGCCAACGACGCCGGCAACCCGATATGAGCGGCGGTTCCCCCGCTGGCCAACCCGCCCTTCGCCAACCATGCCGCCTTGCCGAAGGGAATGACCGCCAACACCGTCTTCTCGAGGCCGGGGTGCGGCCTCTCGCCGCCGAGGGCTTCTTCGATGGCCCCGGCTAGCTGGTCGCGCAGCTTATCGCGGCCCAGTTGAAGGCGTTTCTTAAACGCGCTTTCCGAGATATCGAGGAAACGGGCCGCTTCCGCTACGGAATGCCCTCCGAGGTAGAAAAGGTATAGGGCCTCACGATACTTGTCTGGTAGAGCGTTGAGATTCTGGCGGAGAAAGGCGCGCATCTCATCGCGTTGCGCGGCCTCCGATGCCAGGTCTTCCGCGGAGGCTTCGTTTGCGGCTTCTTCGAGGTTGGCGACCGCGTTCTTCTCCCGGCTGCGTTTACGGAGCCATTCCAGGCACTGTGTTCGCGCGATTTGCCCGAGCCAGGCGCCGAACGCCCCGGGCTCGCGTATCGTATTGAGGCGCAAATAGCTGCGGACAAAGCTCTCCTGCACCAAATCCTCGCAGTCGGAGGGGTTATGTACGTAGCTCGCGCACAGAGCCCAGACCCTGCGCGCGTAGCGGTCGATGACTTCCCCAAAGCGCTCCTCGTCCCCAGCGAGGATCTTTTTGATCAGCTCGGCGTCGCTCACGGCATCTCTCCCTGCCCTGATGGTTTCTATGATACAAGATGCCGGGACAAGCGATATGGTGAAATCGGGAGGTCTTACGGCGTGCCCATCTCGTGGAATTTCGCCACGCCCTCGAGATTGAGCAGATGTTCACCGGACTCGAGCAGCGAACCTCCGCACAGGGCTATGTATACGACGTTTCCTTGCGCATCAAGGCGAACCATCGCAATCTCGCCGTCGGTGCGGGTCTGGGGATTAGCCTCGACGGCTACGCGCGTGGCCGCCGCATCAAGGCGGTCGCGCACGATCACGATGTCGCGGCGGCCGTCGGCCAGTTCAAGCAAGAGCGCAGTGTGTGTGCCGCCAACAGCCGTTCCTTCGGGTGTTTGAACTGGCAATCGGCAGATGGACCCGATAAACCGGTTGCCCTCATAGGGTTCCAGGACTCCCACAAACGTAGATTCGAGCGGGGGAGCATCCTGGGCGTTCTGTCTTCTGACAACGACACGCGGAATCCAAATTTCCTCGCTCGATTTATAGATGCCGACGACAACCCAGCCTTCCGCGAGCCCCGCCGACGCCTCTTGAGTAAAATCGGTATACCGCAGATGGATGTCCCGCTCAGTCTCAAGCAGTTTCAGCCGATCTTCGACCCTCCAATCGGCCGACCACCCAGATTGCGCGGTTGGATCCATCTGGAAGCTGCGCATCTGGGTGTCGTGGCCGTAGTCCTCCGCGGGCTGGAGGTTCAATCCGGATACCTGGACCCCGCCGAAGTGGCTGTGAAGGAATTTCGTGTGGTCGTGACCGCCCTTGACATGGAAGACGTCGAGCACATAAAAGTCTTGGGGAGATACGTCTACCATGACAGCCGTCCGCTCGAACCGTTCGCCGCCAATCAAACCGGGGCCTGTCATACGCATGGCATGGAAGGCCGCACCCTCGGCCCAGAGCGTCGTTTCGCCTGCCTGACCCCAGGCTGAATTCGCACCATCCACGACCACCGTGTTGTGTGCGGCGCTCATGGTGTACCAACGAGCCCGGGGCGAACCCCAGCCACCGAACTGGACGGGCGGATACCCGAACTCGGGCAGCAAATCGAGCCCTTTCGCGAACAATCCCAGATTCATGCCGTCGGCATGGCCGTGGGGGCCTCCCGCGTCGTAATCGAGCCACAACACCCGGCGGTGTTCCCCTTCGCCCGAGCGCATCAAGCCAAGATGCCACTCTTCCTTGTTGACGCTACCCAGAATGATTTCCGGGCCGTGCTGGGCTATTACCGCCTCGATGTCCGCGGCGACGGGTCCGGGGTCGCCGATGAAGAAGTCGTAGGGCAGGTTAGTCAGTTCATTGCCGTTTTCGCGGTACGCGATCTGGGCGTATGCGGGGTCGCCCGTTTCTTTGTACAGCTGCCAACAGAGGGTGAACATCGAAGGTGGGATGTGGGTCCAGCCCGAACTGCTCGAGCCGCCGCCATAACGGGCGAAATTCAGGCCTACGTACCGGTTCACCGCATGGCAATAAGCGCCCGTGTCTCCGATTTGCGGGTAGTACCGGCCCAGGCACATCGTATCCGCGAAGAATCGATAGGTCTTCCGAAGGTTCGGGTGCCGTTCCAACAGGGTGTGCAGAAACGCCGGGTCGGACTTCGCGAATTCGCCAATGAAACAGCCCACCGCGGAAATGGTGAAACACGAGTAGCCCGCAAGCCCTTTCTCGCCTGTCACTCCGTCGACCGAAGTGGCCTGCTGCAGCATCGGGTCGACGAGTCCCCAAAACGCCGCTTCGTTTTCGGGCATACCCAGGACCGCGTAAACAATGGCCAGCGCAATCTCCGTGCGGGGATAGTTGGTCGTGATTTTGTGGCGGTTGGCGATGGCGTCGCGCAGGATACGCGTCTCGATGTTGCGTTGAATGTCGGCGAAACCCGTCTTGGGATTGTCGAGCTTGTATTGCTCGGATTTCTTCGAAAGAAACGCCACTAGCTCGGTATCGTCCTTAATGGCTTCGAATATCATGTCGTAGGCCATGACGATTTCACGGGTCTCTTCGCAGGCGTCGTGCCACGTCGACACATAGCCGCGATCGGCTTTCCCCTCATAGAGCACGCCCTGCGCCCCAAAGTCGAACAGGGGATAGAGGTCCGCAACCCGGTCGATGAGGATAGCGGCTTTCCTGGCATAGGCTGGGTCGCCGGTCATCAAGTGCGCGGCCGCGAGGGTGCTGATGCCCTCTACCACGCCCTGTTTCCATTGTCCATATATGAGGTACGCCCCGATGAATCGCCACCGATTGTCTCCCTCGACATACCCCGTGCCGTCATCGACACCGAAAAGATGGAGCGGGTCATTCGCATCAGGATGATCCGTATTGAACAAGAGCGAGCGGTCGGCTTTGCCGGGTTCGAACACCCCGTGCTCATCGAGTCCAGATGCGTAAAACGCTCCAAAATCGTTCTTGGGGAAGAACTCGCTGCAGTGGGGACACTGCACCTTCCACGGGTGCTCGAGCGCATTCATCTTCCAGTTGTACATGGGCACGCTCGTCTTGCACGCCGGGCAGTACCCATTGGACCACACCATCCACGACCGGGGGATGGTCGCCCCGAACATCAAGCCCCACAGGTGATCCTCCGGCATGGCGAGCCATTTCTGTGCGCTGGCGACAATCCCGTCGCGCGCCGCCCCGGCCCATTCGAACCGATCAATGTTGCGCCGCAAGGAAGCCACGACCTCCGGACCGTACAGGCTGCTTCTGGTCTTTTGCAGGTCTTGTGCAAGCGATGTTCCGGTCATAAGAATCCCCCCAATCAGGACAACCGTAGCCGGTAATCGACAAAGACACGAGTTCATCTCAGGCACCTCGGAGGTTGTTACCCACGTTCTGCGCGCAAGAGGCTCTTGTATACGGTCTGGCTAGCATACCACAGGAAAATACGGCAAGTTCATCACGCTTGGGTATCAGCAACAACTGTTGTCGAAAATACCGCCGCAGGCCTTGCGCCTGAGGCCTCCTGAATGAACCAAAGCCGCCGTCAGTTTCTCACAAGCACCGGGGCACGGCCAGGCACAAGCTGCCCTGTTCGAACCCGCTGCACTAATCTGGACAATTCCAGAATGGGCACGATGGCGCCCAACAACCGGTAGCGGTCTTTCCCTTCGAGGTGTTCCTGCCAGACCTGACGGTAGAACCCGGGCATCAAGATATCTTCCGGAAGGGGATATTCCGTCATCACCAGACCGTGCATCCAATCGCGCAGCTCGTTGCGCAGATGTCGAGTGAAGTCCCCGACCTGTTGGCGTTTGGCCAGTCCGTGCCAGCCAGTAAGCCGCTCGACCTTCGCACTAACCCGGCGCACGACCTTGGACGCAAAAACTTGCCACTCCGGAGCAAGGGGGGGGAGCAGGGTCGCTTGCCAGGCAATGGCGGCAACACTGCAAAAAGTGCTGCGCATCATCGCGCGGTAGGTGCGATGATTTGCCCGCAAGTCTGTCGGGATGCTTCGGACCAGGTCGTTGAAATCGTAATCAAAGAAGCATGCCGCCGACTCGGCCCCTTCGCGCATCAGGACGGTGCCCATGGCCGTTTTGCGGCGAACATGGTTGTCGAAGAGGTAACGATGCGCTGCATCGGGCGTGCTCAAGTGACCCAGTTCCCCGAACTGACGTTTGAAGATCGCGAGAGGATAATCCTCCGCACCAAGATCTTTTACTGCCGGCATGGCTCTGGATAAGTCGGACTCTTTCAGGAATCTGTTGAAACGCCCGAAAACGTTCTCTGCAAGCTCATCGGGCTGCATCGGTTTAGACCATTGCGGACGCAAGAACGTCTCTCCCAGCACGGCATCTCCGGCGAATCCATTCAGTACAAGGTCCACACTCTCGATCACGTGGAGATGCGCGAGAAAATGCATGTCGAACGTATTGCACATGCCTTCAGTTATCGCGACTCCTTCGCTGAACCTTTCGGCCAATGTGTCGTATTCGTAAGGACAATCCCTGTGCTCGGTTCCGAGGACGCCCGCAATTCTGGCAGCCAGCACACGGTCATAGCACCGGTCTTCCCCCCACGTGAACGTGCGCGGCGATATTCCTGCCTGTACGGCAGCCGCCGCTATGCACCGGGAATCGAGTCCGCCGCTGAGTGTAACGCCGATGCTGCGCCGCGTACCCGCCTGGCGCCGCACGGCCTCGACTAATGCTGCCCCCGCGCGCCGGCCCCATTCCTCGACGGTAGTACCCTGTTCCGAGGGATACTCCCAGGCCCAATAGGTCTTCCATTCGATGGTTTCGAGGGTCTTTGTCATCATGGTCCCCGGAGGGAAGACCGAGACATCGCGCACAAGCGTTCGATCTCCGGCGAAGTCGTCCACGGTCAAGATCTGCGCAACTGCCAAGGGATCAATGTCTCCCGGGACCACTCCGGCGAGAACAGGCCCCATTACACGGCTGGCAAGGCAGAAATGCGAACCCCGATGCGCCCAGTACATCGGATACAGGCCATAGCGGTCGTTGGCCGCGACAAGCGTATGCGAATCGGGATCCCACAGCATCAGGAAAAACGCGCCGTTGAGCGTGGGCAAGGTCTCGCAGAGCCGCTTCTCCCGGGAGAGCTTCGCCAATAGCCCCAAATCGTCTTGTGCATCGGGGTAGGCTTGTTTGCACGTCTCAAGAGCACCGCACGTGTGCAATTCGCCGGTCAAGACGCCCCAATACCGCGTATCTTCGAGATATCGCGGCATGAGACCCTGGCCGAACTTGTCAAGACTTGCCAATCCAAACAACGCCTGGCCCGCTGCAGCGTAATGGTTGACGCTCGCGTTTCCGCTGCAAAGAAGGGAACTGAACGAATGCGCCAGTGCGTGAACGTCTTTGCACTCCGGCGTCTGGCAAAAATACGCGTTGCTCATTGCCCTATGACCTTTCTGCGCACATGACCCGCAAACCAGCGACATTCTCCCCAAGCAATAGAAAGTTTCGAGAAGTAGGTATGCATTGCATACACAAGAGACACAAGAGCGCAGTAGCCTTTGAGCTTGGTTTGGACGAACTTCCTGCCGATGATGAGCATCACTGCTGCAACCACGGCCGTCTTGACCCAGATGTTCCCCACACCCAGCAAGGTGATGGACGCAACCGTGGCACACGCCCAGAAGACGTTCACAATACATTCTTTTCGCCAAAGCGGATCGGATGTCCGCCAGCAGCGCGCGGCTATCTCGGCATACGTTTGGCCGCAGCGCACGTTTCGGCGCCAATAGTCGCGGATGCCTCGGAAACCTAGATTGTGCTGCGCCATTACGCGATTGAGTTGGTAGATCTTCCTGGCGTACTCATTACGGAGTCGCCAGCACAATAACGGCTCTTCCCCGAAGGCGACATCCGTGGGAAAACCACCCGCTTCCTGCAGTGTAGCCCGAACATATAGCGCGGCCCCGCCACAATGGCGAATGGCCTGTTCGCGCGGCGCCCAATCGATTTGCAGGGCTTCGAAGAGGATGCCAGGGCAGACCTCCTTCAGATTACCGCATACAGCCGCAACATCGCTATGCGCCTCGAGAAACTCGACACCAACTCGCGGCCAATCCGGAGACACCGTCATATCGCCGTCGATGAATTGGACGTGTCTGCCTCGCGCGGCGGCAAGTCCCAGATTTCGGTTCTCGGCGGCGCGCCGGCGTTTCTCGCCTCCCAGCAACTGGTCGACGCCCACCTCATGCGCAATGTCGATACTGGAATCGGTCGAGCCGCCGTCCACATAGATCAATTCCCAGGACAGGCCCTCCATGTCCGCATTCTTCACCGATTCGAGGCAGTCCTTGAGTGTTGCGGATTCATTGTATCCGATGACAACGAAGGACACGTTAAGATCCGGGACGACGGCGCCGTTCTGTTCTTCGCCGGCTCTCATGAAGCGTTCCGTTCGTGGGGCGTAACCTCGGGCGCAAGGAAAGCCAATCCCAGCCGTTTCAGTTGCCAGGCATGCAGGTACTTGCGGAATTCAGGGTCATCATATTGTTCAGCGCCCTTGATCATGCTCGAAAAGTAACCCGCCATAATGCAAATTCCGCCCACGATATAGGGACGTTCAAACATCCGGTTGATCCCGCTGGCGATGATGTAAAGGGGGTGGCAGCCCATAAACCATTGGCCGCGGCCCCAACGCATACGCCCATGAAGAATGTTCTTATGTGAGGAACCCATGAGGCGGTGATGAATGATCTCCAAATCCTTGTCACGGAAACTGCGTGTATGCCAGCCGAACATGCGGGCACGGTGCATGGCGATCCCATCCCACATGACCATGCGCACGTAGCCTCCTATCTGTTCCCAGCAGGCCCGGCGCCAAAAGTTGACAGCGCCGGATACCATGTCATCAATGATGCGTTCCTCCTTGAACGCCCCTTCGCCAACCGGATTGAAGACCTTGCCGCTCGCCCCGCCCAGCGTTGCATCGGCCTCCATCTTCTTGACGATTCCTTCGAAATACCCGGGCGGCAGGGTGAGATCGCCGTCAAGCTTGCATTGATACGCGAAGCTTCGTGTTTGGAGGGCTTCGTAGCCCGCGTAAAACGTCTCGACAACGCCCGCCCCGACCTTGCGTTCTCCGCGATCAGGGCGATGCACCACGTGGACCCAGGGGTATTGCGCCGCGGCCGCGTCGGCAATCGCCCCGGTCTCGTCTTTCGAGCCGTCGTCCACGATGACCAGTTCGACCGGCAGAAGCGTCTGGCCTGCAATGCTGTCTATCGTTCCCTGGAGGTATTTGGCTTCGTCTCGGGCGGTGATGACGATAACATACGACCGCTCGGGTGTTGGGTTAGCAGGCTCCGCCGTCATTCCGTGCCTCCGGTCTGTTGTTGCATCGCTATCGATGCTCGGAACAAGGATTCCAGATTCGTGGCAATTGTTTCCACATTGAAGTGCTCTTCAATGGTCGCGCGAGCTTGTTTTGCCAGCCTTTGGCCCAAGGCAGAGTCCTGCATAATTTGCCGGATGGCCTGTGCTAGGGCGGCGGGATCTCCGGCACCTGCCAACAACCCATTCTCCCCATCCGCAATCAGTTCCGGTATGCCTGATACTCCTGTGGATACAACCGGCACGCCCAATGCCATCGCCTCCATGAGCGCAACGGGGATCCCGTCCTGGTCGCCGCTCTCCGCAACCACGCACGGCAGCACAAACACATCGGCCGTATCAAACATGGCTTTCACGCGTTCCTGGGGCATGCCTCCAGGCATTTCAAGGCAGCCAGCCAGTCCGAGCGATTCGGACTGGGCCTGAATCGGGCCGAAAAGAGGTCCCGTACCGGCAATTACGCAGCGGAACGAGATCTGTTGCTGTTGCAGGAGTGCCAGGGCGCGG
>Ga0116185_1003095_pt1 | contig 14720 bp, 12 predicted proteins | sample AD_JPNNA7_MetaG_FD_89754 | JGI IMG/M metagenome (GOLD analysis project Ga0116185, IMG submission 89754) | Active sludge microbial communities of municipal wastewater-treating anaerobic digesters from Japan - AD_JPNNA7_MetaG | ecosystem: Engineered > Bioreactor > Anaerobic > Digestate | place... | reverse complement strand
TTATTTTCGGACATAATGTTGATAAGATGAGAAGAAGACTTGGCAAGGTGCTTGCTAAAAATCATCCCGTTGTAGATGCAGACGGAGAAAGTGTATTTGTAATCAGTGTTCCTGATAGTTCAAACACTACTGCACTGGGTTATGCAAGAGAATTGGAAAAAATGGGAATTGATTCCAGATTAGAGATCGGTTTGATAAGAAGCCATTATATCGGGAGAACTTTTATAAAACCCGGTCAATCGAACCGGGAAATGGGTGTGAGAATAAAATTTAATATTGTTAAAGGAGTTCTTGAAGGAAGGACAATAGTACTTGTTGATGACTCGATTGTAAGAGGTACTACTTCCAAACAGCTTGTACATTTATTAAGAGAAGCTAAACCAAAAGCCATACATCTCAGAATATCTTCTCCACCGATTATGCATCCCTGTTTTTACGGTATGGATTTCCCAAGCAGTGAAGAACTGATTGCCTACCAAAAAAAAGGTAACATTGAAGAGATTAAAAAGTATCTTGAAGTTGATAGTTTAGAATACTTAACTATCGATGAGATGTTGGAAGCAGTTTCTGAAGCTGGTAAAGATAATTTTTGTACTGCCTGTTTCTCCGGAAACTATCCGACTAAAATTAATACTAACTTCAAAAAGGAGATGTATGAAGTTTAAGCCGGCATTTCTGCTTATCATTATAATTCTTTTTTCATTTTCATCAATTGCACAAACAACGTACTTCATTAAATATAAAAGTAGTGTGCCGCTTAGTGCAGTTAATGATAGAATATCAGAGCAAAAGATCTCTAATGCATTTGCGAACAGGCAAATAAATTTACCTGAATTTCAAATGGACTACTTTGCCAAAGGATTGGGCAGGGGAGAAGAAGTTCTGGGGAGAATTGTTAAAATACATTTTTCTGAAAATGTTGATGTTTCAGATTTCAACTCAATACTGTCTAACGATCCTGATATTGAATATATTCAAACAGCAAATAATTATCAGGTTGATTTCACACCTAATGACAGTCTTGTTAATAACCAATGGGGATTAGAAAAAATAAAAGCATTTGATGCATGGAACATTACCCAAGGCTCTGATACGGTATTGCTTGCTATTATAGATACCGGAATTGATTATGAACATCCTGATCTGAAAAATAAAATTTTTATAAACCCTGGTGAAACAGGTCTTGATCAATATGGAAATGACAAAAGAACAAATGGAATAGATGATGACGGAAACGGTTTTATTGATGATTATATGGGCTGGGATTTTACTGATAGATTAGGATTTCCTTTTGATTCAACCGGAGGAGATTACCTGGATTGGGATAATAATCCTTATGATGAGAATGGGCACGGTACATACATCTCAGGAATTGCTGCGGCTGAAACAAATAATTTTACCGGAATAGCTGGTGTAGCTCCATTAATTAAAGTTCTGAATCTTCGTGCTTTTGATCCCGGAGGATATGGTGAAGAAGATGACGTTGCAGCTGCTATACTTTATGCTGTGCAGATGGGTGTAAAAGTTATTAATATGAGTTTTGGTGATAATGCATTTTCTTATGTATTACGAGATGTGATAAGATATGCTTATAGTCAGGGAGTTGTACTTGTAGCAAGTGCAGGTAATTCAGGTTCAAATATGCCCCATTATCCATCCGGTTATTCAGAAGTAATTTCAGTCGGAAATTCGACGCGTGAAGACTATGTTGCAACAAGTTCAAATTATGGTTCCACAATTGATCTGGTTGCTCCAGGTTCTTCTATATTAACAACTTCAAGGAATAATGGATATGCTGAAATAGGTGGAACCTCTGCATCTGCTCCATTTGTGTCTGCAACTGCAGCTTTAATCCTCTCACGTAGTAATTTTACTAATGAAGAAGTTAAACAAATCATTAAATCTACTACTGATGATATTGGTGAGCCAGGTTGGGATATAAAAAGTGGAGCAGGAAGATTAAATTTATTTAAAGCTCTTTCTGTTACCGCACCATCAGTTATTAAATTTCATTCGCCTACTCAGGATTTCGCAACTTCAGGCAATAATATTCCGATTAATATATCAGTCCTTTCTCCTTATTTTTCTTCATTCAGTATGGAGCTTGGAGTTGGATTTAATCCTAAAAACTGGACGAACCTGATAAATAATCAACAGTATCAGATTTCAAATGAAGAGATATTGAATTTAGATGTATCAGGATTTGCTGATACAGTCTATACTTTAAGATTAATAGTAAATCAAACAACAGGCAGAACACTTGAAGAAAGAGTTAATTTTTATATCGATAGAAGTGCACCGATTGCTGAATTGATTTCACTAATTCCAGCTTTTTATGGAGATAAAACAACTGTTCTCGCTTCTGTTTATACTAATGATCCTTCGATTGTTCGAATGTATTATAAGCTTTATGGAACCACTAATTATAGTTTTGTTACATTAGACGGTTTTACTATAAATAATCAATTCGTAAAATCATTACATTATGGTTTTATACCTAAAGACCTGATAAATCAAAACTCTTTATATGAGATTTATTTAGAAGCCGAAAATCTTGTCGGATTAAAGACAATTATAAAAGATAAAAATAATGATTTTATCGTTTCAACTTCATTTGAAAGTGAACTCTCAACGGATTTTGTGCAGCCATATAGTTTACCATCGGGAAGTATTTTCGAGGATCAGCTTTCGTTAGTTAATAATTCAAAAGATATTATTTTGAGAACAAATGCCTCGCCTAAAATATCATCAATCTATTCTTTTCAGAATAATGAATTTGTTCTTGTTGATTCCCTTAACGATCGTATCGTTAAAGCTGCCGGTGATTTTAATAATAATGGTTTAACTGATCTGTTAGATTATTTTGTTCGCGATGGCTTTATAGATGAACAAAACAGTTCCAATTCTTATTCTTTCTCGGAAAAATATTCAAATACTGGTGGCAAGTTCTGGCCTATCTTAGCTGAAGATGTTGATAATGATGGTATAACAGAAGTATTTAGTGTTTTTAACGATTCCACAGTTGAAGTTTGGGAAGTTAGTTCATCATTAGATCTTAATAAAGTAGCCACACTAACAAATTTTTCTCCATCAGGATTTGGTTTCAATATAATTAATTCACCTAACGCTGTAATTACTGATATTGATGGAGATGGCATAAAAGAATTCTGGATGATAGACCAGGATGGTGATATTTTTGGATATAAGATCACCGGTAATAATAAATTTGAAAAAGGTTATGTAATTCAAACAGGTTTCTTAGGTTCTTCAGCTTATCTTACAGCAGGCGATTTTAATGGAGACGGCAGACAAGAGCTGGCAGTTTTGTTGCATTCAATAGATGAACTTGATATTTCTCCCTTCTACAGACTTGTTGTATTTAATATATTAAATAATCAGGTTAACTTCTTATTTGATCAAGCCTTAATTGATGCATCTACAGAGTTTAATAATACCTTTCGCAGATCAGAAAATAGCATAAGATTCAAAGATATTGATAATGATGGTGCAGATGAATTAATACTTTTTGTATTTCCATATTCTTACATTTTTAAATTTGATTTCGGTTTAGTAAAAGTAATTTCTTATAGAGAAAATATTAATTCGAATTCGATATTTATAGGAGATTTAAATGATAATGGAATACCTGAAGTAGCATTTCCGACAGAGAACGGAATACAGTTTGTTGAATTTGCTTTCTCTAATCAGGCTGCTAAACCGCTTGGATTGAACGGTTTTAGTTTATCCGGTTCTGCAATCCAGTTAAAATGGACTGCTCTTGCTGAACGATTTTACATTTACAAGGGATCAACACCGGATAATTTAGTATTAGTTGATTCTTTGGTTTTTGGACCAAGTTATATTGATAATGCTGTAGAGTTAAATAAAAATTATTATTATGCTGTCAGGTCGTATGATCCGACCAAACCAATTCCTTTATCAGGTATGAGTAATATAATTGAAGTTTATTCACATATACCTGCAGTGCCGATAAATGCTGTAAGTAACAGCAGCAGAAGTGTTATTGTTTCATTTTCTGAAAAGATGAAAAATACAATTGATAATCTTCAATCGTTTAGTGTTTCTGGATACGGTTATCCTAACTCTATAACAGCAAATAATCAATATTCATATTTATTAACTTTTAAGTCAGATTTTCCTGAAGGGGAATATCAGGTAATTGTAAAAGACATAAACGACTTTTATGGCTCACCAATTAAAACTGATACTTTAACATTTACTATAACATCAAAACCAGAAGATCCATCGTTCTATGTTTCAAATTTTGAAATTATAAATTCATATAAAATAAAAATTGCATTTAATTTTCCTGTAGATCAGACATCTGCTTTGAATACAAGTAATTATGTTTTTTCACCTGATAATAAAGTATCTTCAGTTCAAATTGATCAATCAGATTCTAAAATTATATATTTGGATTTAACAGGTAATAAACCTGTAGGTTCAGTAGGGAAGGAGTATGTTTTAAGGATTGAAAATTTAATTTCTGATGCAGCATCCGGTGGCGTTCGAATTAATTCAGGAGCGGGCAGTTATCTGGTATTATCGATATTTGCCAAAGATCTCTCAAATGTATTTGTATATCCAAATCCAACAAAAGAGAACTCTGAAAAAATTACTTTTGCAAATCTTCCTAAAAGAGCTAAAATTACAATTTGGTCAATTGATGGGAAAATGATTTTTGAGTTAGAAGAAAATGATGGCAATGGCGGTGTGGATTTTGATCTTAAAGATTTTTCAGGCAACAGATTATCAAGCGGTGTTTATATTTATCGTGTCGTTCAATTAGATAATATGGGGAATGATGGTGAAGAAAAACTTGGAAAGTTTGCAATCATAAGATGAAATTTTCCAGGCAAGATATATTCACAATCTCAAACGGAATTAGTTTATTAAGACTTCTTCTGGTTATACCTCTTTGGTTATTGCTTGATTATTACGATTTGCAATCTGTAAGATATATTACTTTTGCACTGTGCTTATTTGCTGCAGCAACAGATATTCTTGACGGATTTCTTGCACGAAAATTTAACCAAATAACTGAAGTAGGAAAAATAATTGATCCGTTAGCAGATAAAGCTGCAATGGCAGTTGTTGTAATTAAATTGTTTTTAATTGGTGAGATAAATCTTTTCTTTTTCCTGACAATAATTATTCGGGATATCCTGATTTTTTTCGGAGGCTTGTTTGTCGCAAAAATATTGGGAACAGTTTTGTCTTCGAACAAGCTAGGAAAGATCACTGTTTTATTTATTGGGATGGTAGTTCTTTTAGTATTGTTAGGAATTGACAAAAACAGTTTAATATTTAATTTATTCTATTATTCAAGTATAATTTTAATGTTTACATCATTCTTTGCTTATGTTTACAGAGCAATTGAATTTATAAAAAAGAAAAGAAATGAGTCTGTTTAAAAATTTTAATCTTAATAAATTAAAAGAAGGTTTAAGTAAAACCAGAAATAAAATTGTCAATTCGATTACGGAAGTCGTAACCGGCAAAGCAGTATTAGACGAAGTAACAATTGACAAAATTGAAGAAATTCTCCTGAGTTCAGATATCGGATATGATACAACAGAAATAATAATTGAAAATGTCAGAAAAAATCTTAAATTAGAAAAAGAAAGAACGGGTGAGAAAATAATTGAAGTTGTTAAAAATGAATTAACAAATGTTATTTCACATAATCCGTCTAAAAATTTTATTGAAGAAAAAAGTCCATTTGTTATTCTGGTTATCGGTGTTAACGGAGCAGGGAAGACAACAACAGTAGGGAAACTAGCACACAATTACAAAAAGATTGGTAAAAAAGTTATAATTGGATCAGCAGATACTTTTCGTGCCGCTGCCAATGAGCAACTGGAAATCTGGGCTAAACGGGCAGATGTTGATATCATTCAAAGTAAAAAGGGTTCTGACCCATCTTCTGTTGTGTTTGAAACTGTAAAAAAAGCAGTTGATGAGAAATATGATGTTGTGTTGATTGATACTGCCGGCCGTTTGCATAATAAAACAAATCTTATGAATGAACTTGATAAGATCAGACGGGTTATAAAAAAGATTATTCCCCTTGCTCCCGATGAAACTTTTTTGGTTTTGGATGGTAACACAGGTCAAAATGCTGTTATACAAACTGAGGAGTTTTCAAAAGTTACTGATATTACCGGTTTAGTAATCACTAAATTAGATGGTACTGCTAAAGGCGGCGTAGTTTTTCAGATTGTATCAACTCATAAAATTCCTGTAAAATTTATTGGTGTTGGTGAAGGTATTGATGATTTGATGGAATTTAGTCCTGAATCATTTGTAAACGCAATTTTTAATTAGGTTTAACTATGTTAATGAAAAGACCCCGACATAGAGTTTTTGATTATCCATTCAGGTTCTATAAACCTGAAGAAGATGAACAAGAAAGAAGAAAAAGAAAACTCGGTTTCACTAGTTACAGAAGATATAAACGTCAGAGAAAGAATCCGATTATTTGGGTAGTCTTTATTCTTGCTGTGCTTTTTATTATTTATAAACTTAGTGTCAGATAGGGAATTTATTAGTTTACATAATATACATTATAGGACGATTTACCATTCTTTTGTTTTTTCGATATTCTCATCTTTTCCAAATAAAACTAAAATATCATCCGCTTCTATTTTATAATCGTGTCCAGGCATAACAATCTTTTCTTTTAATCCGGATTCATCAAACATTTCATCATATTTTTTTATCATTAATATTTCTAATCCATATTTATTTCTGATTCTTAAATCTTTTAATGTCTTACCAATAAAATCATAACTTGGTTTTCTTTCAACAATAGAATAACCGTCTGATATCTTGGAAGTCCTGGATTCATTTAAAGTAGAAATTTCCCGTGTCAAACCTTCCGCAAGATCGCTCTTTAAACTCAGATTATTATAAATTGATAATATATCATTTCTGGTAATTACTCCGATAACATTTCTTTCAACAGGATTATTTATTACTGGTAATTCTTCAATTTCACCTTTGGTTAAAAGTTTTAATGCATAATCCAGATCTTGTTCTTTTAACACAAACGCAGGTTTATTATCTGCAATGTCAGCAGCAATAAGTGACTTTTTTAATGAATCAAACTCAGTAATCAGATTTCTTACGTGTTTATCAGAAATAACACCGATGAGTTTTTCATCAGAATCAACAGTATAAATCCTGTGAAATTTAGACTTCATTAAGCTAGTAACAACTTCCTGTAATGTAATGTTTTGATCTATTAATACAGGATTCTTTTGCATATAATGCTCAGCAATCATGCTTTTCAGAATGCTGGTTTCTTTTGCAGAAGTAAGTTTAAAACCTTGTCTTTCTAATCTCTTTAAATGAATAGGTCCTTTAAAAACAATTTGTGTAACTGTTGAACTTACAATAACGGCAAGCATAAGAGGTAAAATCAGAGAGTATTCCTTTGTCATTTCAAAAATCATAAGTATTGCAGTAATCGGAATAGAATTAATTCCTCCTAAAACTGCACCCATCCCAACCAATGTATATGTTGTCGAGTCAAGTTTAAGACCAAAGAATGATGACATTAGCACAGAAAAAATATAACCTAAGGCTGCTCCCATAAATAAAGACGGAGCAAAGGTACCGCCAAAACCACCAGAGTTTAAAGTTAAAGGAACAAGGAAAAATTTTAATAATAATAGAATGAGTACAACCCTCCAGTCCAAAACTGCTTTCAGGATTTCATTAATCCCGGTATATCCGATTCCGAAAATCTCTTCATAAAAATAACCACTAACACCAACCAGAAGTCCAATAAAAATCATGAACATCCATTGGGGAATAATTTTTTGAATCTTGGTTTTTATTATTCTTTCAGAAAAGAAATCAAATTTTAAAAACAGGATTGATAATATACCTCCCAGAAGTCCCAAAATTATAAACAGATATAAGTAATAATAATCCCCAATATCCGGGACACTAAATATAAATACAGAATTATTTCCTAAGAAAATTCTTGCAATTGCGCTTGCTGATACTGAAGCCAGGATTAAAGCAGAAAATGTTGGTGTATGATAATCATTAAGTAAAATAATTTCGAGAGCAAAAAACACTCCGCCTAAAGGTGTATTAAATATCGCAGCAATAGCTGCACCTGCACCGGCAGTAGTAAATATTCTTCTTCGTTGATCAGAAACTTTTAGTAAGGTTGCAATTTTACTCGCCACACCTCCGCCTATTTGAGCAGCCGGTCCCTCAGGTCCAACAGTGCCTCCAGAACCAATTGAAATGACCGGTGCAAAAAAATGAAAAACGGTAGTTCTGAAAGAAATAATACCTTCTCTTGTAGCAACTGATTTTATTATATCCAGCACTCCCCTTCTTTTAGAAATTTCGGGTGCGGATTTAATCATTAAATACTGAATAAACATTCCGATTGCTGGTAACAGAATAACAGCTGCTACGCCCAGAAAAAATAAACCTTCTGCTGTTCTTTCAAAAAAAATTCCATTAAAGAATTCAATTGAAAGATGAAAAATAACCGCTGATAAACCGGCAGCTACACCAATCAGAATTGCATAGATACTAAAAGATATATATTCAGGGAATGAATGTTTTTCCAGATAATCTTTTACCGAATTAAATTTTTTAAGAATTATAATTTTAACCTCAATTAAATTCAGCTATATTTATAAAATCCTTCACCAGTTTTTCTGCCGAGTTTATTTGCAGCCACCATCTTTTTTAATAATGGACAAGGTCTGTATTTAGAATCATTGTAACCTTCAAAAATAACATTCATTATCGCGAGGCAAACATCCAATCCGATAAAATCAGCTAAAGTAAGCGGACCCATTGGATGAGCCATTCCAAGTTTCATAACTGAATCAATTGCTTCTTTAGAGGCAACGCCTTCCATTAAAGCAAAGACTGCTTCATTTATCATCGGCATTAATATACGGTTGGAAATAAATCCTGGATAATCAAAAACTTCAACTGGTTCTTTATCTAATTTATAAGATAATTCTTTTATTGTATTATAAGTCTCATCAGAGGTTGAATAAGCACGAATGACTTCAACTAATTTCATAACCGGAACAGGATTCATAAAATGCATCCCAATAAATTTATCCGGTCTGCATACTGCAGAAAGTTCAGTAATTGAAATTGACGAAGTATTTGAAGCAAAGATACAATTCACATTCATTCGATCTTCCAACTTCTTGAAAAGAGCGAGCTTAGCTTCTTTATTCTCATAAATAGCTTCGATAATTAGTTGAACATCAACAGGTATTTTTTCTATCCCAACAGTGCGAATGATTCTTTTTAATGTTTCATTCTTCTGATCTTCAGTAATATTTTGTTTTTTAACCTGTCGATCCAGATTAGAAGTAATAGTATTAATTGCTTTATCTAAAAGAGCTTCAGACGTTTCAGTTAAGTAAACATCAAAACCGTGCAGTGCAAATACGTGAGCAATTCCGTTTCCCATTGTTCCGCCACCAATCACAGCTACTTTTTTAATATCCATTTTAATTCTCCCTTCTATAAAATATTCTTTATTATCATTGCTGAAGCCTCACCGCCACCAATACAAAGTGAAGCAACTCCATAATTGAGTTTTCTTCTTTTCATCTCATAAATAAGAGTAACAAGTATTCTTGCTCCGCTTGCTCCGATAGGATGCCCTAATGCAATTGCACCACCATTAATATTTACGTTTTTAGTTGTCAGCCCAAGTATCTTATTTACTGCAAGTGAAACGACAGCAAAAGCTTCATTGATTTCCCAAAGATCTATATCATTTATTTTCATTCCTGCTTTTTTCAACACTTTATTTATAGCATCGGCAGGTGCAGTAGTAAATTCAATCGGAGCTTTTGCAGCCGAACTATGCGCAATAATTTCAACTAATGGAGTAAGTTTTAATTCTTTTGCTTTTTCTTCACTCATTATTAAAAGCGCAGCTGCACCATCGTTGATACTTGAAGCATTAGCAGCTGTTACAACTCCGTTTTTTTCAAAGACCGGTTTTAATGAAGGAATCCTATCATATTTTACCTTACCGGGTTCTTCATCTTTATTGATAATAATTTCACCTGTTTTTGAAGTTTGTTTTATTGGATAAATTTCATCGTTAAACCTTCCGGAATTAACTGCTTCATTTGCTCTTTTATAAGATTCAATGGCAAAGTTATCTAACTCTTCTCTCTTAAAATCGAAATCTCTTGCACAAGCTTCTGCACAACTGCCCATATGAATATTATTATAAACATCCCATAATCCATCTGTAATGATTGAGTCTTTTAGTTCTCCGTGTCCCAAACGATAACCATTTCTTGCATTTGCCAGAAGATACGGAGCGTTAGTCATACTTTCTTGTCCTCCGGCTATAACAACATCAGCATCTCCTAATGCTATTGCCTGTTGAGCCAGCATTACTGATTTTAATCCGCTGCCGCACATTTTATTGATTGTTAAGCATTCAGTCTTTTCCGGAAGACCAGCAAATAAAGCTGCTTGCCTGGCTGGTGCTTGTCCTTGTCCTGCCATTAAAACATTTCCCATTATTACTTCATCTACAAGATTAGGATCAAGTTTAGAATCTTCTAAAACGGATTTAATAGCGAAACTGCCTAATTGTGCTGCAGAAAAAGATGATAAGACACCGTTAAATGAACCAATAGCTGTTCTTTTTGCAGAAACTATAACTGCCTTTTTCATAATCTCCTCGGTTTAAATAGTTAAAATTATTTTTTCAAAAATAAAAAAATAAATGCTAAAAGAATTGCGATTTTGAAGAATTATTATGTTGAAACCAAAGATATTTGTGAAATAATATTACTTACTGCAACATTCATATTGATATTACTCCTGGTGTAACTTGAAATATTATCGAGAGAATTAATTACAGGTTGAATATTTACATCAGGAAATTTCTCATCAAATTTTTGGATTGTATCCGAATAGCGCTGAAAAAACATCCTGGATTCCGGATTAAACCTAAATCGCTGCAGGTCATTGAACCAGGTTAAGAGTAAACGGATTATCAGTTTAAATTTTAACTGGTCTGATCCTGAAACTATATCTTCAAATTCTTTTAGTGCAGAATTATATCTTCTCCCAAACGAATATCTCAATATTCTGATAACTTTTTCTAACAATTCATTCAGATTATTCTCAATCAGTAATATTGCATTCTGAACAGAACCTTCTGAAAAAGCAATAACATCATCAGTTAGTTTTTCTTCAATATTAAATTTCTCGATCAATATTTTTTTTAATTCCTGATCCGGTATCGGTTGAAAATCAATTTTCCAGCACCGCGAAATAATAGTTTCCCTCAGTTTTTCAGGAGCCGAAGTTGTTAAAATAAATACTACCCTGTTTGGTGGTTCTTCAAGATTCTTGAGTAACGCATTTTGAGATTCTTCATTCATTAAATGAGCTTCCGAAATCAGAATTATCCTATAATTGATATCATCATAGTTTAGTGATAAAAATTTTTTTATATCACGAATACTACTCACCTTTATCTGATTAGCTTTGGGTATTCGAATTTTATAAAATGGATTTCTAGATTTGATTTGAAGTTCTGAATTGATAATCTCTATGTCATCCTGGGATAACTTTTCATAAGGGCCATTTTGATCTGTTTCGTTCTTTCCCCTTGGTAAAGGAAAAATATATTTAATATAAGGTTCTGAAAAGCTATTGATAGAATGAATAAGTTTTGAGTTTTTTATTTTATCATTACTATCAATCAGATTTAGTTCTTTAGCAAAACTGATTGCTGCATTGTCTTTGCCGAGTCCGGTATTTCCGGAAAATAAAAATGCGTGGGGTATATTTTTACTGTTAAGAATATTAGTCAGAACCAGTTTTACTTTGGGATTTCCGGCTATGTCATTTAAAAAATTATTCATAAAAAAAGGCGCTCAAGGCGCCTGAACTTAATTATCTTCATCGTTATAGAAAAAGTCTTCATCTGAAGGATAATCAGGCCAGATATCCTCAATTGACTCATACGGCTCATCTGAATCTTCAAGCTCCTTTAGATTTTCAATTACCTCATAAGGTGCACCTATTCTATCAGCATATTCTAATAGTTCTTCTTTAGTTGCAGGCCAGGGGGCATCATCAAGAAAAGATGCAAGTTCAACTGTCCAGATCATTTAAGTAAAAATCCTCTAAAATTTTATTATCAATTAATTAGATTCAAAATAATTATATTCATCGAAAAAGAATTCAACAGGGTTCAGGTTTTCTCCATTATGTAAAATTTCATAATGTAAATGCGGACCAGTAGAAAGACCACTATTGCCTGACTTGGCGATAATATCTCCTCTTTTTACATTCTGACCTTCACGAACTAAGGTTTTGGATAAGTGAGCATAAATTGTTCTATAACCAAATCCGTGATCAATCTCCACAGCTAATCCATAACCCTGTTTAGGTCCCGAAAATATTACTTTTCCTTTACCGGAGGATTTAACATTTGTTCCAACATCAGTAATAATGTCAATTCCGTTATGCATTTTATTAACTCCTAAAACAGGATGCACTCTCATTCCATAACTATCACTACTATACTTTCCGTTTGTAGGTACAATTGCAGGAATGCTTTCATAAAAAGCTTTGTTTTCATTAAGCTTGCTTACGATCTCATCGTATTGAGACTTCTCGAATTCAAATCTCTTTGAAACTTTATCAATATAATTTAAAGCATCAGATACTTCCCCTGAAAAATCATCATACAATCTTTCTAATGAACTACTTCCACCAACACCAAGTGTTCTTTCTTCAGGATTTATAGGAGTTAAATTAGTTGCTAGTCTTAGTTCATCACTGATTTCTGTTAAAGAAGATAATTCTTTTTCCAGGGCAGAATATTTTTTCGATAATTGTAAGAGGTTTCCTTTGAGTTCTTTATTCTCATTTTTCAGGATGGCAACATCATTTTCATTGTTTAATAATCCGGAAACCAGATAAAACGTCCCGAATATTAATGCACTGAACAGGATTACAGATGCAGTAAAATATATTACAACCTTTTTCTTGAAATGCTTTATTTCAAGAAAATTCAGACTTTTTTCAGAGAAATAGTAAAACTTTTTCATAAATTGTGGTGCAACTTAAAGAAATGAGTCTGTTTTGTCAATATCAAAAAGAGCTAAAAAATCATTCAAAATCATGCTCAAAATAGTCTACTTCTCTGCTTAAAGCTGCATTTTTGTTCCTTATTCTTTCATTAAGTTTACCTTGAAACACTTTTGCAGCATCATAGCCATAATGTTTAAGTAAATAATTTAATCCAATAATTTCAAGGATTACAGTAATATTTTTACCCGGAATAATCGGCAATTTTATATATGGAATTTCCACATCCATTATGTTTATCGATTTATCCTCTAACCCAGTTCTGGTATAATCAGAGTTATCGTCCCAGAATTCTAACTCTACAACAACTTCAAGTCTTTTCTGGAATCTGATAGCTCTTATACCGAAAATGCTTTGAATATCAATTATTCCTAATCCCCTGATTTCCATAAATTTTTGTCCAAGTTCCGTTGCGGAACCCAGCAGGATTCCTTCCCCTTTTTTGGTTAGAATAATTACATCATCAGCCACTAATCTATGACCTCTTTCGATCAGGTCTAATGCAACTTCACTTTTTCCGATTCCGGATTTGCCAATAACCATTATACCAACACCATAAACATCAACAAAAGATCCATGAAACGACATTCGTGGAGAAAACTGATCATCCAGAAAATCACTTAAGAAATAAACCAGTTTTGTAGTAGAATAACTGGTCTGAAATAATGGTACCTGATATTCATTTGCCTTTTCGAGTAGTAAGGGAATCGGCTTATTATTATCGGTGAGAACAATACAAGGTATGTTAAATTTAAAAAACTTTTCAAGTGATTCATTTAGTTTTTCAGGAGTTAAATGCTCTAAATACCGCATTTCAGTATTACCGAAAACCTGAACTCTTGTATAAGAAAAGAGATCAACAAAACCGGCCAGGGCTAATCCTGACCGGTGTAAATTTTGTTCGTATACTTTTTTATCAAAGTCGTTATTTTCACTCAGCAATTCCAGTTTGCAAATCCTTTTTGCATTTTCAAAAAGGAATCCAACTGTTATAAATTCTTTACGACTAATTGCATTTTGATCGAACTTCATCATCTTGCTTTTGATACCCTTTTTGATTTAACAGTTTTTAACTGTCTTCTAAGTTTTTCTGCAGCAGAACTTACAGCTACTTTAAATTCTTCTGATTTATCTGCAGCATTTAAAGTCTGGCCGGGAATGTATAAAACAATCTCTGCCTTTTTTATACTATTCTGATTATTCTGATAACTAAGGATAACGTCTGCGCCGATGATATCGTCATTAAATTTTTCAAGTGAAGTAATTTCATCTCTGATAAATTCTTTTAAGGTATCGTGTGCTTTGAACTTTCGGGCTGTTATCTGAATATTCATTTTGTCCTCCGTTAATTAAGATTTTGGATGAGATTTTTTATATGTAGTTTTTAATCTTTCTATACTAACGTGAGTATAGATTTGCGTTGTTGATAAATTTTCGTGTCCTAGTATTTCTTTTACAGCTCTCAGGTCTGCACCATTATCCAGCATATGTGTTGCTGCACTATGACGCAAAATATGAGGGCTTTTCTTTTTAATATCTGAAACTCCGGATAAATATTTGTT
>Ga0116185_1003092_pt1 | contig 14727 bp, 11 predicted proteins | sample AD_JPNNA7_MetaG_FD_89754 | JGI IMG/M metagenome (GOLD analysis project Ga0116185, IMG submission 89754) | Active sludge microbial communities of municipal wastewater-treating anaerobic digesters from Japan - AD_JPNNA7_MetaG | ecosystem: Engineered > Bioreactor > Anaerobic > Digestate | place... | reverse complement strand
GTCAGGGTAAAGCCTATCTGGCCGGGGATCTTCGAAAACCCGTACATCACCCCGATGAGGCTTACCGAATAGATGAGCGAGCCTGCCATGTCGAACCCCCCCGGTCCCTCTCCTCGGCCCCTCTCATCGATTCCTTTCAGGGCGAGGATGAGCACTGCGAGCCCTATGGGAACAACGGACAGGAAGACGCTCTCCCAGCCGAAACTCCCCGTGAGGATACCGCCCAGGAACGGCCCCAGCGACAGCCCCAGGTAGGTGGCGGCCACATTGATGCCGAGCACCCTCCCCCTTTCCTCGGGAGGATAGGCCTCTATGAGGATGGCCGTGCCTGTTCCGAAGACCATCGAGCTTCCGAGCCCCTGCAGGACCCTGAAGGTGATGAGTATGCTGGCAAGGGGGGACAGGACAATGAGGATTGAGCTCACCGTGTAGAGGGCGATACCCCAGATGAAAATCCGCTTCCTCCCGTAGATGTCTGCCGCCCTTCCCAGGGGAAGGAGAAAAACCGAAGAGGCGATGAGATAGGAAGTGGAAATCCAGCCCAGGGTGAGCGCATCCAGGGAAAAGGCCTTGCCGATGGACGGCAGTGCGACGCTGACCGAAGAGCCCATGAACGGCGTCAGGAAGGATGAGAGCGATGCCACTATCAGGATGACGGTCCTGTTGCCTGCGATCTTCATCCGAATCTGTCCGCTCGCATGTCTCGTTCTTTCATCTGCACTCTACCGACCGGCAATGGGGACGATCAGGAATCCTGGCTCGATCTCTTCTTCGTGAGGTTGTACTTTTCAGCCTTGAGATAGAATGTCTTGTAGTTGAGGCCCGATTCTCTGGCAGCTTCGGCAATGACGCCGCCGTGCTTGTTCAGGAGATGCTCGAAGTATTTACGTTCGAACTGTTCGAGGAGGGTCCGCTTTATCGAGTGGTAATCCGCCCCGTCTCCGGCATCGACCCAGATCGTCGGGGCCTCGGCCGCATCCTGCTCGGGGCTCGACACGTATTCGTGGAGGTTCTTGCCCAGGTCAGGAAAATACTCGATTCTTTCCGAGCGGCTCGACACCATTGCCCGCTGGATGACGTTCTCCATCTCCCTGACATTGCCGGGCCAGGAATAGGAGAGAAGCTGGCTCATGGCCTCCCGCGACACCCCCCTGACGGGAGAATTGAACTTGTCCGAGTACTTCTTGATGAAGTGGTCGACGAGGAGAGATATGTCGTCCTTGCGCTCCCGTAGAGGCGGGATGATGATCGGGAAGACACTGATGCGGTAGAAGAGGTCTTCCCGGAACAGTTCCTTCTTTATCATATCCTGGATGGGTCTGTTGGTCGCGCAGATGATCCTGAAATCGAGATCGATCTCCTTGTTGCTACCCAGCCGCGTGATCTTTCCGTCTTCGAGGACGCGCAGGATCTTCGCCTGGAGATCGAGGGGGATGTCCCCGATCTCGTCGAGGAACAGCGTCCCCGTATGGGCCTTTTCGAATTTTCCGATCCGCTGGGTGATGGCCCCGCTGAAGGCGCCCTTCTCATGGCCGAAGAATTCCGACTCGAGAAGATTCTCGGGCACTGCGGCGCAGTTTATGGTCATGAACGGCTTCGCTTTCCTGTCGCTTCGGGAATGGATGGAGCGGGCGACGAGCTCATTGCCCGTGCCGGTTTCCCCGAGGATGAGCACGGTGAGGTTGGTGTCCGCAGCCGTGATGATCTGGTCGTAGAGCTTCTGCATCTTCGGGTTTGCACCCACGAGCTGATCGAGCCCCTCGGCATACTGGACGATCCTTCCCTTGAGCTCGATGTTCTCCCTCAGGATCTCCTGCTGGCGGATGATCTTCGCCAGGGAGAGCTCCAGGGTGTTCATGTTGAACGGCTTCTCGAGGAAATCGTAAGCGCCGTATTTCATGGCTTCCACGGCCCCTGATACAGACCCGAATGCCGTGATGATCACGACATAGATCGAGGGATGCTTCTTCTGGATCTCCTTGAGGAGCGTATACCCATCCATCCTGGGCATCTTGATGTCCGTGATCACGATGTCGGGACGGGTGAGCTCGATCTTCTCGAGGGCTTCGATCCCGTCGCTCGCCGTATCTATCTCGATATCGAGACTGGAATACTGGAGGGCTTCTCTGAGCTGTTCCAGAAAAACCTGCTCATCGTCCACGATGAGGATCTTCTTTTTCCCCTGATTGTACGTCTCTTCCCCGACAGGTGTTGATGAGGTGCTCTTCTTCATACCGGATCCTTTTTCTTATCCCTGCCGCCCTGCTTCCTGACCGCCTGATCCATGGGAAGCCGGATGGCGAATCGGGAGCCGACACCGACCCTGCTGGAGACATCCGCCTCTCCATGATGCATCTCGACGATCTTCTGAACCAGGGCAAGGCCTAAGCCCGTTCCCCGCGACTTCTTCGTATAGAAAGGCTGGAAGATCTGCTGCAGGTCGTCTTCCTCGATTCCCGACCCGGTGTCCTCGACGCTGATCTCGATGGCATCCGAAACATATTCGGAAATCCCTGTCTTGAAAACATGCCCGGGTACATAAGAGGTCGAAACGGTGAGCACGCCGCCGTCAGGCATGGCATCGAGGGCGTTCTCGATAAGGTTCTCGATGAGCTGCCGGATCTGGATGCCGTCGATGACGAGAGTATCGTGATCGGTGTCGAAGGACGTCCTCACCTTGACGCCTTGGACGGCGCACTGTTCTTTCCGGTTGAATATAAGCCCCTCGATGATGTTGCTGATGCTGTAGGCTTTCAGATTGATCTTGCCGGAGCGGGTCCAGTCGAGGATCTGGGTCACGAACTTCTCGAGCGTGTCGATGCCGTTCGTAACGCCTTCGAGGATCTTCTTCTGCCTTTTCTCTAAAGACCGCGAGTTGTACAGAAGCTCTATCCCGGTCTTTATCTTCTGGAGAGGATTCCTCACCTCGTGGGCCACGTGCGCCGACATCTCTCCCAGGATAGCCATCTTCCTGGATTTTTCGAGCTCTCTCTCCATGTTCTTCTTTTCCGTGACATCTATGATGGAGACGATGCTCTGCTTGGTGCCGGGAATCAGGCCGATCGTGAGGAAGGCTTCCTTCACGTTGCCGGACTTGTCCACGCACCGGAACTCGTACTCGGAGGGCACATCCTTCTTTCCCGCCCTCCGGGATTCGTGGTAGCCCACCATGCGCTCGACATCCTCGGGATGCACGATCTCGGTGAAGGGCATCCTGCCCTCCATCTCCTGGCGGCTGTAGCCTGTCAGCCTCTCCATCTGCCTGTTCATGAGCGAGATGACGCGGTTCTCTTCGAGGAGCATGATGGCTGTTCCGGTGTGCTCGACCGTGGTCCGGTATTTCGTCTCCGAAGCCCGCAGGGCCTTCTGCTGGTTGCGCTTCTGGGTGATGTCGCGGATGATGTTCTGGGTTGCAGGCCGCTTCTCGTACTCGATGATCGAGGGCATGATCTCGAATGCCTTCCACGTCCCGTCTTTTGCCTTGAGCGCGATCTCGTACTGCTCGGGCACCGCCTCGCCCCTGATCCTCTTTTCGCACCTCGCCTCGATGAGCTCCGCAATCCCCGGGCGCATGATGTCCGTAAAGCCCATCCGGCTGAGCTCTTCGCTCGTGTACCCGAGGAGCTCCCTGAACTTTGGGTTCGTGTACTTGAAGCGGTTGTCCTGATAGACGAAGATCCCGTCATTGGCCTTCTCCACCAGCATCCGGTACTTCTGCTCGGAGGACTTCAGCCTCTCCTGGACCTCTTTCATGGGCCGCAAGTCGCGGAAGATGCTGATGCCTGCAAGGGGCTTGTCCCCCTGGTAGACGTACGACGCAGACAACGAAATGGGGATGAGGGAACCGTCCTTGGTATAGATCGTGGTTTCCTCCGCCACCAGCCGGTAGGGTTTTTCCGGCGTACCCTGGTCGAGGAGATCGAGGATCCTCCTTCGTTCTCCCTTGCCCATGAAATCGTTGATGTTGATGCTGCGCGAGAGCATCTCCTCTGCGCTGTATCCGGTGATCTCTTCCGCGGCCTTGTTGAAGACCAGTGCATTGCCCTTCAGGTCTGACGCGATGATCGCGTCGCTGGAGTTTTCTATGAGCCCGTTGAGGAACTGGTTGTACGACTCCAGGTATTCGACCATCTGTCCTCTCTCGGTTATGTCCCTGGCGATGTTCAGGGTGGCGGGCTCTCCCCCCAGGGTAATGACCGACGTGGAGATCGAGATGATGCGCTCGAGGGAATACCTCGTGACAAAGACCAGATCGTGCTTATCCGGGACTTCCTCACCGAGGGTCCACCTCTCGTACATCTCCTCGGCGTTTTCGGCCATGTCGGCACGGACCACATCCTTGAGGCCCATGTTCTCGAATTCACTCGCCCGGTATCCCATGAGCCGCCTGAAGGCAGGATTCACATAGAAAAATCTGCGGTTCTGATAGACGAAGATCCCGTCATTGGCCTTCTCCACCATCGTCTGGAAGACGGCCTTGCTGATCTTCTTCAAGCTGGTATGTTTGGCTGTCCTAGGACCCATATATCATTGGAAAGATACACAATGGTCAAGGATCTATCAACATAAAATCGCTTTTTAGGGCCATAAACGATCAAGGCAGAGGGCTTCCACTGAGCATCGCGGCAGGACTCGCCACCCAGGAAACCCCATGGTAGAAATGCGGGCAGGGATCTGCCGCAAGAGGTATGTAAGACGGACACTCTGGGTCGAGACGGTCTTCCGTTCAGGCCTTGAATTTCCCGAAGTCTTCCGGATTCATCTTCTCGAGGATTTCCTTGAGCTTCTCCTTGTCCTGCTCGAATCCCACCATGACCTTGCCGGTCGACTCCTTGCTGGTATCTACGCGGATGGCCTCTTTCACTACGTGAGCTGCAACATAGATTGAGCAGTCAGCCCTGAGCGCAATGGCTATGGCATCGGATGGCCTGGCATCCACAGTAAAGCTGTTCCCATTATGTTCCAAGGTGATCAGGGCGTAGAATACGTTGTCCCGGATATCAACAACCTCGATCTTTTCCACCCTGATACCCAGCGTCTCGACCACAGATTTGAAGAGATCATGAGTCATGGGCCTGGAATAGCGCACGCCTTCAAGGGACGCAATGGCGCTCGCTTCCATGATGCCGATCCAGATGGGAAGGACATACTTGCCTTCAAGATCCCTCAGGACCACGATCGGTGCGTTATTCGAGGGATCGAGGGCAATTCCGGCCACCTTCATCTCCAGAAAACCAGACATGAGCTTTCCTCCTACAGCTTACATTAAGATCGTGCAGATCATTAGTCAATACGCAAAGCCCTCCGGTCCGATGCCCTTCCCGCTCTTTTTAGAGCTTGGCTCTGAGGCACTCGATGAGCCTTTTCATCTCGTACACTTCGGGGCATCCACCTACCCCTTCGCTCTTGAGCCGGTCCTGGATCGAAAGTACCAGAGGGGAGACGATGCCCGATGATAGCAGGGAGCTCAACCGATCCATGAGGTGCTCTCTCCTGATATCGGCCACCAGCTCTGCATGGGAGATCCCGATGCAGCGGTCCACGATGGGAAGAAAATCCTCAAGGTTATGGGTGACCAGGATGACCGTGGTGTCTTGAAGGCATGAGACCATCTTTATGAGTTCCCCCCTTCCTGAGGCATCCATGCCTGCGGTAGGTTCGTCCAGAATGAGGATCTCAGGGGCGGAAAGCAGGGCAGAGGCAAGGGCGAGCTTTCTCTTCTCGCCCGAGCTCAGACGGAAAGGAGAGATCTCCTTGAGGAGACCGACATCCATGCCGAATCTCTCCATGATCTCCCGCGATCTTCTTTCGATCTCCCGCTCATCGAGGTTGAAGAAGTTCCTCAGGGAGAAGGTCAGCTCCTCGTAGGCCGTCTCATGAAAAAACTGGTGCTCGGGAAACTGGAACAGGACGCCGATGCGCCGCCTGATGGAGGTGAGCTTCCGTGCCTTCGACAGGGTGTGCACGCTCTCGCCGTCATAGCGGATATCACCTTTCGTCGGCATGATCAGGGCATCGAGGAGCTGGATCAGGGTGGTTTTGCCCGAGCCTGCGGGCCCGATCACGGCAATCTTCTCTCCCTGACGGATGGAAAAGCTTATGTCGCGAAGCGCCCATTCATCCCCCGGGATTTCATAGAGGTAGGAAACATTGATGCATTCGATATTCATCGCTTCCTCAGGAACCTCCTCGCATCTCCTACATCCCAGGTATTCAGGCACGCCTGAGGCGTCAGGAATCCCTTCCTCGCCATCATGATCCCATACTCTATGTCGTCGAGGCCTTCGGCCGTATGTGCATCCGGGCAGACAGCCACTGTCCCGCCCCGGGATACGAACGAGTCGATGAGCCTCCAGTCGATGTCGAGACGCAAGGGGTTCGCGTTGAGCTCGACAGCCACCCGGCACTTCAAGGCCTCTTCGAGAACGGCTTCCATATCGACGGCGTAAGGTTCCCGCGCGAGGAGAAGCCTTCCCGTCGGGTGGGCCAGGATGGAGGTATACGGATTGCGGAGGGCCTTGATGATCCTCTTGGTCATGGACTTCCGGTCCATGTCCATCTGGGTGTGGATGCTCGCAATCACGAAGTCGAATCCGTCCAGGACGTCCCGGGGGTAATCGAGGGACCCGTCAGCGAGGATATCCGATTCGATGCCCTTCAAAATCGTGATCCCGCTCACAGCGCTTCCGAGCTCATCGATCTCCCTGTGCTGTCTGGCGACATCCTCCCTGTCCAATCCCCCTGCATAGTACGCGCTCCGGCTGTGATCGGATATCCCGATCCAGAGGTATCCCTTATCGCGGGCAGCAAGGACCATTTCCTCCAGACTCGATTTGCCGTCGCTAAAGGTCGTGTGATTGTGGATCGTCCCCTTCATATCGTCATGCCGTACGAGGTGCGGTACTGCATGTGCGAGGCCACGGGCCAGCTCGATATCCCTTCCCTCCCGGACTTCGGGTGGAAGATATTCGACCCCGAGGAGACGGTAGATGTCCTCCTCGTTCTCGACGATGACAGGACGGCCGGCCTTGACGATGCCCTGCTCTCCCAGCTCGATATTCATCGAAGCTGCCAGGTTTTTCAGCTCGCCGACATGCGCATCCGAGCCCGAAGTGAAGAGAAGCCGGACAGCGAACGCCTCCTGGGAGACGACCTTGATGCAAACAGGCGGCCTGACGGGAGAAGACGGTATCGTCAGGGTATCTCCGCCCGCCTGTATCTCGGGATTGCCCAGGGCTTCGACGATTCTTCCAACGTCGCCGGAATTCCCCTCGACAAGGAGATCGATCTGCTCGAGGACTTCACGGGTCCTCCGGCATTCTCCCGTGAGCTCTGCCCTGAAGCCCTCCGAGATGAGCATCGATCTGATCTCGCGTGCGAAGGCCGTGCTTATGTCGATGAGATACTTCCCCCGGTAGCTCTTGACCGTTTCGATGGCTCCGGGCAGGCCGGCAGTGAACTTCTTCGGGAAGGCCCTCAAACCGGCGAGCCTTCCCTGCTTTACGGCATCCGCCAGCTCCTCTATGGTGGTTATCGACCGCTCCCTCTGGAGGGTCCTGATCCTCTTGAACCCGAGGCCCGGTATCTTCAGGAGCTCGTCAAAACCTTCCGGAAGCTTCGAGCGGATCTCTTCGAGGTCGGAGAAGTCATGGTCCCTGATCCAGGCTTCTATCCGCGCTGCAATGGTCTTCCCGATGCCGGGGATGAGCGGGAGATCTCCTCTTGCGAGGATTTCGCAGACGGGCTCGTCGAGCCGCATAATTGCCTCGGCAGCCTTTCGGTATGCCTGCACCTTGAAAGGGTTGTCATCGAGATACTCGAGGGCCCTCGCCGTCTCGAGGAGGGCTGTGGCGATCGACCGGTTATCCAAGAGTCCTCCCCCTGGCGTATCCCTCGCACGACTCTTCGAAAACGATCTTCACCCTGTCGTTCACCTCTGCCTTGCCCTGGGCCTCGACCGTGATGTAGTTCGAGGTGATGCCCTTGAAGGAATTCCCGGAGGAGTGGGTGACGAGAACCTCTTCAGGCTTCCCGATCTGAGACCGGATGAACGACCTTCTCTTGTCCTTCGAAAGATTCCTGAGCCTGGAAGCCCGGTCTTTCACGATGCGCGCATCGACCTGGCCGGGATAAGAGGCTGCAGGAGTTCCGGGCCTCGGCGAAAAGGGGAAGACATGCAGATAGGCGATGTCGAGGTCTTCGAGGAGCGAGAATGTCTCCCGGAACTGCTCCTCACTCTCACCCGGAAATCCCACCATGATATCCGAGCCGATGGCGATGTCCCGGCTCGACGACCTGATCTCGCTCACGAGGTCCCGGTAGTATCCGGCCTGGTAGGGCCTTCCCATCCGGGAGAGAATCTCATCGGAGCCGCTCTGGAGCGGGAGGTGCAGATGCCTGCAAATCCGGGGCTCATTGACTGCCATGGAGATGAGCTCGGATGTGAGCGTCCATGGCTCGATCGAGCTTATGCGCACCCTCGGCATGGGTGTTCTCTCGAGGATTTTTCTCATGAGTGCCGGGATCCCGCCGTCATAGAGCCCGATATTGATCCCTGTCAGAACGATCTCCCTGAATCCCGAATCGAAGAGTCGGGAAATCTCATGAATGATCTCCTCGAGGGGCCTGCTGCGAGGTGTTCCGCGGGCAGAAGGCACGATGCAGAACGTGCAGCGGTTGTCGCATCCCTGCTGGATATTCACGAATGCCCGGGAATGATCGGCAAAATCCGTGATGCTCTTCGGGAAGGGGACGCCGAGGACCGATTCCAGCTGATCGAAAGGCACCGTCTCGATCCTTTCGGAGAGCCCTCTGATCTCCCCCGGGTAGACAGCAGCCTGGCATCCTGTGACGATGATCCGCGAACTGAAAGCCAGTGCCTTGCGCATGAGCCTTCTGTCCTCTGCATCGGAACGGTGGGTGACGGTGCAGGTATTGATGATGTAGAGGTCGGCCCCGGGCAGGGAGAAGTCCTGCTCATCGTATCCGCCTGCTTTGAGGGCCTCCCGGATGAGCTGGCTCTCATACTGGTTTACCTTGCATCCGAGGGTGGTGATGGCAAATTTCATATGAAAGGATACATCCTGCATGGAGGGAAATGCATGTCGGTCGGCTTAAAAGTTCAGCCTCGGTCCTCTTCTTTGAGGATTTTCTTGATTTCCTTCACGAAATCTTTCGGGGCCTCGGTAAGCTTGATTCCGGTCTCCACACTGCCGGAATTGTCTACGAGAGACCATACAGCCTTTCCGCTCGCCTTTTTTCCGGAAACGGATACCTGCACCTCCCGGTCTACGGATACCTTTTCCTGTGTCTTGAGCAAAAGCCCGTCTTCGTCCATATTGAGGAGATCCCCGTCTTCCGGACCTTCTCCGATATCATAGACGACCGGAGCGGACATCCTGCGGCGCCTGAACTTGAGGTGTCGCTGGAGAGATTCTTTGTTGTCCATGCTTCTGAGCTGGGAATCCATATTGTAGATCGCATTGAAGTACCTGAGCTTCTGCTCATGCCGTGCTGCCCTGGAAACATCTTTCAGGAGGGTCTTCTTGATCCTCTGGAGCGTATCGATGAGATGATTGAACGATGCCTCGTATTCCCGGTTTCCCTTGTTGGCAAGGTAGCTGTTGATCATCGAAGGCAGCTTCTTCTTCACCTGCATCTCGAAGTCCCTGAGGACCGTCTCAAACTCTTCCCTGTTCATGCGTCCACCATAGACAAGAGAGAGACAAAAATCAAATCAATGTTTTTTTCATCTTATGTGAGGAAGGCAAAGAATAATACCCTTTGAAGGCCCTTTACCCCCGCTGTACTCTTCTGTTATTATATATGCATAGATGAAGATACTTTTCTGCTCGCCCGAAGCGGCGCCCTACGCAAAGACCGGTGGATTGGCGGACGTGAGCTCCGCGCTCCCGGCAGAGCTCAGGAACCAGGGAATCGATTGTGATGTCGTGATCCCGCTCTACAAGTCCATCAAGAAATCCGGTATCCCTTTGGATCACGTAACCGACATCTCGTTTCTCTCAGGCCAAGGAATATCTCAGGGAAGGGTCTTCTCCCACGAACACATGTTCTTTATCGAGAGCGACATGTACTTCAACAGGGACGGGATCTATTCGTATGCGAACAGGGATTTTCCCGACAACCTCGAGAGGTTCGCCTTCTTTTCCCGGGCGTGCCTCGAGCTGGCGCTGGCCCTCGGGGATGTCGATATCATGCACTGCAACGACTGGCAGACCGCCCTGGTTCCGGCATACATCCGATCTCTCGATGTCCGCGGCATCTCCTCATGCTACACGATCCACAACCTCGCCTATCAGGGGATTTTCGATGCGACCTTGTGGCCCCTGCTCTTCCTCCCGTATGAGTTCTTCAATCCTTCCATGATGGAATACTACGGCCGCATCAATGTCATGAAGGCAGGGATCGTCTTTGCCGACCGCGTGACCACGGTCAGTCCTTCGTACTCCCTCGAGATCCAGACCCCGGAGTTCGGTTCGGGACTGGAGGGGCTCCTGCGGTCGGTTTCCTACAAGCTGAGCGGGATCGTCAACGGCATCGATACCCATGTGTGGGACCCTGCTCACGATAAGCTCATTCCGTGCACCTTTTCCCCCGGCAATCTCGCCGGAAAGGTCTCATGCAGGGAAAGCCTCAAGGACAGGTTTTCCCTCGAACAGAACAAGGCTCCCGTCTTCGGCCTCATCGGCCGCCTGGTGGACCAGAAGGGCATCGACCTGGTCATCTCCGCCATGGACGGGATGATCTCCATGGGAGCGCAGGTGGTGGTGCTGGGGACAGGAGAGAGATGGCATGAAGAGAACCTCCGTCAGATGGCATCGGCTTATCGGGGTCGCCTCGGAGTCTGCATCGGGTTTGACGAGGCCCTTGCCCACCTCATAGAGGCAGGCTCTGATTTCTTCCTCATGCCTTCCCGGTTTGAACCCTGCGGCCTCAACCAGATGATCAGCATGCGCTACGGGACGATCCCCATCGTCACGTGCGTGGGCGGTCTCAAGGATACGGTCGTTGCACTCGGAGAGTGCGAGCATCCCTATGGCCTGCGCGTGAGCCGGCCGACGACACGGGACTTGCTGGCTGCCGTCGGGGAGGCTTGCTCGATCTATACCGATCGACCGGAACTCTTTTCTTCTCTTAGGGACAATGCCATGAAACGAAACGTGGATTGGACGCAATCTGCCATACAGTATCGCACCATGTACGACGAAATGATAAATTTTCGAGAAAGTAAGAGATAAATCGAGCTCTCAAGTTTTCTACAAATTGTAGATAATTCGAAGAGAATGAGGGAAAAACAGAATCCGGCTCGGCTCTCCCGGATGTAGGAATATCGAGGTTCCGATTTATAAGTAAGTGTTTTTACTTAATCAATCCTTCTCAGCAAAAACTTTACGAAGATGGGCATAATCGGATAGAGTCGGGTTTGATCTTTTCCGGCAAGTAGAACATTATGCCGCCATACGTTATGAAGTCGTCTCTCACCTTGGAGGTTGGTGTGGATCACTGCGAAATAATAAAAGAATCGATTATCTCGAGGATTCCCTCAGCTTCTGAGAAGGCACTCATGGAACAGATTGAATTCTTTGAAGAAGATGGGACTATGGTCGTATCCTGTCCCAACAGTTTCTTCCAGAAATATTTAAGCAAACAATACAGGGACTGTATTGTCGAGTGCATCAGTGCCACGCTTCAGAAGCCGGTGGAGGTGCAGTTCCGTGTCCGGAAGGGAAAGGGGCCGAGTCAGGAGGTCCCGAGCCGGGACTACCCGATCCAGATGACGCTGCCGACCTTGACGTCCCCTTCCGCGGCACACGGCCTCAACGGAAACTTCACCTTCGAGGAATTCGTCGTGGGAAGATGCAACGCCTTCGCGTATGAAGCAGCCCTGGCAGTTTCCGATGAGGATATCAGCAAATATAATCCCCTGTACTTTTACTCGGACATCGGCCTCGGGAAAAGCCACATTGCCCATGCCATAGGCAACCGGGCAGTCAAGTCGAAGCAGAACATCAACGTCAAGTACATGACGGCCGGGGATTTCTCCCAGGACTATGTCCACTCTGTGAGAAACAACTGCCTGAAAGGGTTCAAAAACTCATATTCCCCCTCGAAGCTCGATATCTTTTTCATCGACGACGTACACCTCTTCAAGAACAAGGAAAAGACCCAGACAGAGCTCTGCCAGGTTCTCGACGACCTCATGAGTGCAGGCAAGCAGGTCATCCTCTCGGGATACCGCCCCCCGACGTCCATGACCCAGATCGACAAGGGACTTCGCTCCAGGTTTTCGTCAGGCCTTGTCATCGACCTCAAGCGACCCGACAAGCAGACAAGGGAGAAGATCGTCCGGTACAAGGCCCAGAAAAACGGCATTACCCTTCCGGAGGAGGTCGTCGAGTTCATCAGCACCAACGTACTGAGCAGCATCAGGGAGCTTGAAAGTGCGGTTATGACCATCACTGCCATGAGCTCTCTCATGAAGCGTCAGATCACCCTCGATCTTGCGAAAGAGCTCCTCGAAGGAACCCTGGAAAAGCAGCAGAAGGTCACGATCGAGCTCATCCAGAATTTTATCTCCAAGAACTTCTGCATCGCAAAGGACACCCTTGTCTCTCCTTCGCGGAAGAAGGATATCGTCTATCCCCGCCAAGTGGCGATTTTCCTCTGCAGGCGCTATACACGCAAGCCTCTCCAGAGCATCGGCGATGCCTTCTCGAGGAAGCACTCATCAATCATCCATTCTCTCGAGACAATTGAGACCATGTACAAGCAAAATCTCAAGGTAAAGAGGGAGATAGACTTTCTCATTGAGAAGTTCGAGGCAGAGACGGGCTAGTGCGAGCTCAAGCCGTCAGGCGGTTGCCTTATCCCTGCCGCCTCTCTGCTCAAGTCTCGAAAATTGTCGACTCCGGTGAAGAATTCCCGCATCATCGCCACCCAGTAGTACTGCCCTTTTCTCGTGAGCACGAGTTTCTCCCCTTCCCTCCGTACGGCACCTGCGAGGGAGAAGAACAGGAGCTCCGGTCCGAGCAGCCGCCATAGAGGGGCCTTGAATCGAGACCTGAATGAATTCAGGTTTATCGACAAACCGAAGAGACCCATGAGGAAGGCATAGCGGCTCAGCTCCCGGGCGGAGAAGATCTTTCTTGCCGACAACGGGAATTTCCCCTGTCTGATCCTCTCGGCATACAGGGGCAGAGAAAAGGTGTTCGCGTAGATCCTCCCACCTACAAGACCGAATGCTCCGCTTCCCACTCCGAGGTATTCATCGGCCGAGACGATGTATTCATCGATCATGGACGTGCCCGCTTTGGAGAAGCACCATGCGGAATTCGGCTCATAGCGTCCGTCGAGGTATGAGGTGATCGCTTCATAAAACCGCTTTTCTTTCGAATGATCAACCCTGCCCATGATCCCTTTCATCTTTCCCCTCGTCAGGTCGGAAACCATGAGGGGATAGAAGGTGATCTGATCGGGGCCGACATCCATGAGGGTTTCGAGGTCGCTCTCGAGCATCTTCAAGCTCTGGATCGGAAAATTGTATATCATGTCGGTATTCAGGGTGTTCACGATGCCTTTTGCCTCGGTCAGCCTTTCCTTGAGGTGTGGCCCGCTTCCGTACTTTTCATATCTTCCGACAGCCTTGAGGATTTGATCATCGAATGTCTGGATGCCAACGGAAACGCGGCTCACCCCGGCATCCGCAAGACGTTTGAGCATCCCCCTGTCGAGACGGTCGGGATTTGTCTCCACCGAGATTTCGGAGGGCGAGAAATCCCCGGTAATAAGAGACAGGAGATCGAAGAGCTCATCCGGGAGAACCGTAGGCGTTCCACCTCCGATATAGACCCCGGAAAAGGAAAAGCCCCGGTCTCGATACATCCCGAGCTCCTGCTTGAGGGCGGAGAAGTATTCCCTTGCCAGAGGCTCCATGAAAGGCACCCTGTGAAAAGAGCAATACGGGCAGAGCTCGGCGCAGAACGGTATGTGGATATAGAGATGGATCGGCCTGTCCGGAGCAGGCGGAGGCTCGATGGAGCCTCCATTCTCGAAGGAAAAATACCTCGATGCCTGACGGCTCACGTACCACGATATGAAGTTCTCTATGCCCACGATTCTACCTTATCATTCTTATTAAATAGAGTATCAGCGTGACGACGATGCTGACGAGGATGCTCGTGGTAATGGGGATATAGATCCGGTATCCCGGCCTTATTATCCGGATATCTCCGGGAAGCCTTCCCAGCCAGGAGACCGATCCTCCGAAGTAGAGGAAGATTCCGACGATCACGACAACCAGGCCAGAGAGGATGAGCACCATTCCTATCTGCTTCATACAGGGCATATATAGAATCTGAAGAGAATATTCAAGGAAGCATAGCACTGCGCCTTGCACCCCCTCTATATTCCGTGGTAAAGACCAGAGTCACGGACGTGCGATCTCTGATCTTGAGGGGGAATTCGTGATCATGCATCACTTCCTTGGGGTTATTGAAGAAACATCGAGGAAGCTCATTCAATGATCCCAGTAAGGGATACGAGCGTATCACGGGGGTTTGCCCCAGTCACTGCCGTCATCATTCTCGCCAACATGGTCGTGTTTTTCGAGGAGCTTCGCATCGGCGATCAGATCTTTCAGTTGTTCGCCGTCAGCCCCCACGACATTTATGGCTATCTCACGAAGGGAACCGGCAGCATCCTCAAGAT
>Ga0116185_1003075_pt1 | contig 14771 bp, 13 predicted proteins | sample AD_JPNNA7_MetaG_FD_89754 | JGI IMG/M metagenome (GOLD analysis project Ga0116185, IMG submission 89754) | Active sludge microbial communities of municipal wastewater-treating anaerobic digesters from Japan - AD_JPNNA7_MetaG | ecosystem: Engineered > Bioreactor > Anaerobic > Digestate | place... | reverse complement strand
ATGAGGTCCGGGCTCCGGCCCTGCCACTCGGTGTAGATGATCACCTGCGTGTCGGAGAGGTCGGGGATGGCATCGAGGGGCATCCGATACATGGCCCAGATGCCCCAGGCAAGGGCGCACCCGGTAAAGAGGAGGACGAGAAATCTGTTTCTCGCGCTCCACTGAATGATCCTGGCTATCATGCGCCTTCCCTGTCAGTGCTGGTGCCCGGCATGCTCCGGGGCCTTTTCCTGCGGGGCGGACGGCCCTGAAGCAGGGACAACGCCCTTGAGCTGCGCCTCGGAATCGATGAGGAACAGGGCGGACGATGCGACACGCTCTCCGGCTGTCAGTCCCGAAATGATCTCTCTCATGCCGTCGGAGCGCAGGCCTGCCGTCACCACCCTGGGCTCGAAATTCCCTTCGCCCCTGTCCACGTAGACGATCTGGCGCTCGCCGGTGTCGATGACCGCATCTTCGGGCACGGTGAGCCTCCTGCCGAGATCGGCCGTAATCACGACCGTGGCGTACATTTGAGGCTTGAGGATGTCGTCCGGGTTCGGAAGCGAAGTCCTCACTTCGAGGGACCTGGTCTCGGCGCTCATCGTGGGATAGACGTAATCGATCTTCGAATCAAAGACCCTGCCGGGGAGCCCGGTGACGGTAATCCTGACCGGCATCCCGACCCGGACGAGCTCGATGTCGGGCTCGCTCACCTCTGCAATGGCCCACACCCGGGAGAGATTGACGATATCGAGCAGGGGCTCGCCCGCCGAGACCTTCATGCCCCGCGCGGCATAGCGCTTCACCACGTATCCGGACACCGGGCTCGACAGGGTGATGTCCTTCACGGGCCTGCCCGTCCGCTCGATCTCACGGATCTGGCTGTCCGATATGTCCCAGAGCTTGAGGCGCTTCCTGGCGGCATCCCCCAGACGTTCCCAGTCGGAGGCGATCATCGAGCCTGTCTGCGTCTTCCCGGCCGGAGCCTTCGATGCGAGGAGGCTTATGAGCTCCTGCTGGGCTGCCAGGAGATCGGGGCTGTAGATGTCGATGACCGGCTCGCCCTTCTTCAGGTACCGGCCTTCATAATCCGCATAGAGCCTCTCTATCCAGCCCTCCACCTTGGCGTTCACGGTGGAGATGTTCTTCTCGTCATACCCGATGCGCCCTGTGAGACGGATGGTTCTCTTCATTTCCATGATCGCGGCAGGCGCGGTCTTCACCCCGACGAGGTGCTGCATGTCCTCGGGGATCTCGACGACAGGTGCTTCTTCAGAAGTTTCGCCTTCCTGCGGCGTGCTCTCCATATTCATGCCCGGCATGTCCGTCATAGGGTCTGCCGAAGCAGGGGTATTCGATCCAAGGCCTGCCTCCCTGCCGGTCTCGCGGCCGCCTTTCAAAATGAAGAAGGCGATCAGGATGGCCGCTGCTGCGATGATGACGGAACTCAGCATGATCCACTGCTTCCTTTTCATGTGCCGTCCTCCATGTCTCCGGTGAGGACCTTGATCCGCGCGATGGCCTTCTCCCTCTGCATGCGTTGCTGCCACAGGGTGAGCTCGTAATCGAAGGGCGCTTTGAGTGCACTTAAGGCTTCGTATGCATTCATCCTGCCCGCTGAGAAGAGCGCGATTGCCGCGTCGATGTTCTGCCTGGCCTTGGGAATGAGCGCATTCCGGTAGAGATCGATGACCTTATCCGATGCGCTTATCGTGGCGAGGTTGTCCCTGATCTCCGACTCGACCTTCAGCCGTGCCGACTCGAGCTCCTTCCTGGAGCTGACGAGGCTCCAAGACGATTCCGCTATGGCCGCGCCCTGCTTCTGCCGGTAGAAGACGGGAAGGGGGATGCTCGCCGTGAGGGCCCACATGTCCTCCATCCCGTCCCCGAGACTGAAGTACTGGGGCATGAGGGTGATGTCCGGCCATGCCTCCCTCTCTGCCCGGGAGAGCCTTTTCTCCGATACGAGCACCATCCTCTGCCGCTCGGCGAGCTCGGGTGAATTCGCCGAAGCCTTTCCCACGAGCTCTTCGAGGGTATAGCCGAACGGTGTGGGAGGTGTTTCGACCGGTCTGCCCAGGGGCGTGAGACCCGTTCTGCCCGTCTCCCGTCGAATGGCCGCCTCTGCCGACTCCCTCCTGCTTATGGCCATGGATTCGTTTTCGAGGAGCATGTATTTCGCGGACTGGGCCATGATCACGTCTTCCTGGGTTCCGGTGCCAGCGGCATAGCGTGCCAGGGCAGCCTCCTCCAGCTTCGAAGCGAGGGGCTTGCGCTCCCGGATGAGGTCGAGCTCCCTGTCGGCGAGGAAGAGGTCGTAATAGGCCTGCCTGACCCTGCCCACGACCTCCCGCCTTATCCTCTCGGCCGCAGCCTTGGCAGACTCGGCTTCATAGGACGCAGCCTCTCTCTGGAGTGAGCGTTTTCCGGGAAAGGGAAAGGTCTGGGACAGGGAGAACATCCACCAGGAGAACTGGGACTCTCCGTAGGTGTATCTCTTGAAGCCCTCGTTCTGATAGCCGGCAGAGAGCACCGGGTCCGGCAGGCTTGCCTCCCGGGATATCCTCTGCGCTGCCGAGGCGGCCTGGGCCTCGGCAGTGCGGATCTCCGGGTTGTTCCTCAGGGCTTCGTCCATGAGGTCCGCGAGACGGACGTCTTCAGCCGATGCAGCGGGGATGAAGATCATCCACAAGAGGACCGCAAGACCCCATGATCGGATGAGGCGCTCCATGCTGCCCTTCTAAAATCAGTGAACGTCTACGCTGAGCTTTGCCGTACCGGTCTTGCCGCCTCGCATCACCTTCACGCTGATATGCCAGGGCCCGGCCATCGAGAAGTTCATCGTTCCGGTATAGAGCCGGCCCTTCAGCACGGCCGGGGTCTTGTACCTCATGGCAGGCATGCCGGGCATGGCGGGCATCTCGTACACGAGGGTCACCTGTGCGTCGGTCACGGCCCTGCCGGCCGCATCCTTTACGAGGACGGTGAAGGCGTTCTTGCCCGTCACCGGAGGATCGTTCTGGAGCGTTATCGTGACCGTGTTCGGACCTGCCTTCTTAGTAACCTCCATACCCTTCGCATGAACAACCCCTGCCATGAGAACGAGCAAGACCACGATGAGAAGGTTTTTCATCTTCATACAATATTCCTCCATTATTTTATTAATAGGCTGAGACCTTGAAAAGGGAAGGACCGGCGTATTACCCGGCTGTCCGCCACGATCACTCCTGGAACAGCCAGGTGGAGAGGTAGCGCTCGCCCGTGTCCGGGATGATGACGACGATGGTCTTGCCTGCGGCCTCGGGCCTCTTGGCCACCTGCAGGGCAGCCCACATGGCGGCTCCGCTCGATATGCCGCAGAGGATTCCTTCCTCCCGGGCAAGGCGGCGGGCGGTTGCGCCGGCATCTTCGCTCGAGACCTCGGTGATCTCGTCGATGACCGACCGGTCGAGGACGTTCGGGACGAACCCGGCGCCGATTCCCTGGATCTTGTGCGGGCCGGGTTTGCCTCCGGAGAGGACAGGGGAGTCCTTGGGCTCCACCGCGATGACCTTGACCGCAGGCTTCCTCTCTTTAAGGACCTCGCCCACGCCGGTTACGGTCCCGCCGGTGCCGACGCCCGCCACGAAGAAATCGACCTTTCCGTCCGTGTCGCGCCAGATCTCTTCTGCAGTGGTCTTCCGGTGGATCTCAGGATTCGCCGGGTTATTGAACTGCTGGGGCATGAAGGAGTTCGGCATCTCATGGGAGAGCTCCTCGGCCTTTGCCATGGCGGCTTTCATGCCTTTGCTCCCCTCGGTGAGGACGAGCTCGGCACCGAGGATATCGAGAAGCCGGCGGCGCTCCATGCTCACGGTGTCGGGCATGGTGACGATGAGTCGGTAGCCTCTGGCCGCACAGACAAAGGCGAGCGCGATCCCGGTGTTGCCGCTCGTGGGCTCGATGACGACCGTGTCTTTGTTGACGAGGCCAGCCTTCTCGGCGGCATCGATCATGGCGACGCCGATGCGGTCCTTCACGCTGGAGAGAGGGTTGAAGTATTCGAGCTTGGCCAGGACCGTGGCGCCCGATCCTTCGGCCATCCGGTTTATCCTGACGAGCGGCGTCTGGCCGATAGTTTTCGTAATGTCTTCGAACAGCATGGTTCTCTCCTTTCATTCACGGCTTTTTTCTTGCCGGCCCATCATCCCAGCGCCTGCCCGATGTCCGCAATGATGTCGTCGATATGCTCAATGCCGATCGAGAGTCTGATGAAATCTGGTGTGACGCCGGTGGCAGCCTGCTCTTCTTCCGAGAGCTGCTGGTGGGTCGTGGTTGCCGGGTGGATGGCGAGCGTCTTGGCATCGCCGATATTCGCGAGGTGGGATACGAGCTTCAACGAGTCGATGAATCTCCTGCCCGCTTCGATTCCGCCCTTGATGCCGAAGCCGATGATGGCGCCCGCACCCTTTCCGAGATAGCGCTTCGTGCGCTCGTGCTCCGGGCTCGACTCGAGGCCGGGATAATTGACCCAGGAGACCTTCTCGTGCTTTTCCAGGAATTGTGCAACGGCCAGCGCGTTTTCGGAGTGCTTAAGCATCCTCAGGTGGAGCGTCTCGAGGCCCTGGAGGAAGAGGAAGGCATTGAACGGAGAGAGAGCCGGCCCGAGGTCGCGCAGCAGGGTCACCCGCGCCTTGGCGAGATATGCCTTATTCCCGAGGGCGTCGAAGAAGTTGAGCCCGTGGTAGCTCGGGTCGGGCTCGGTGATGAGGGGAAAGGAGCCGCTCCCCCAGTCGAAGTTTCCCGAATCCACGATGACCCCGCCCAATGATGTGCCGTGCCCGCCGATGAACTTCGTGGCAGAGTACACCGCGATGTCCACTCCGAAATCAAAGGGCTTGAGCAGGTAAGGGGATACGGTGTTGTCGAGGATGAAGGGGATGCGGTTTTTGTGGGCGATGGACGCTATCCCTTCGAGGTCTGCCACATCGAGCTTGGGGTTGCCGATGGATTCGGCATATACGGCCTTCGTCTTTTTCGTGATCCCCTTTTCCAGGCCTGCAAGGTCGTTCGAGCGGATGAACTTCACGGTGATGCCCATCCGTGCAAAGGTGTGGCGGAAGAGGTTGTACGTACCCCCGTAGAGGTTGTCCATCGATACGATCTCGTCTCCTGCCTTCGCGATGTTCAGCATCGCCAGCGTGATGGCGGACTGGCCGCTTGAGACGGCGAGCGCGCCGATGCCGCCGTCGATGAGCGCCATGCGCTTCTCGAACACGTCCGTGGTCGGATTCATGAGGCGGGTGTAGATGTTCCCCTCCTCCTTGAGGGCAAAGAGGTCTGCCGCATGTTCAGTATCCCTGAACTGATAGGAGGTGGTCTGGTAGATGGGCACAACCCTCGCTCCTGTGGCCGGGTCCGGCTCCTGGCCGCCGTGGAGAAGCAGTGATTCGGTTTTCAGCCTTCCGTCAATAATACTCATATAATAAGCTCCTTTTTATCCTGGAGAAGTCATGCCCTGTACTCGAGCATCCTGCGGATGCATTTCCGGGCCCTGTGCATGGTATCTCTGGACAGTGTTATCTGATGGCTCATCTCCGTAAGCGATACGAAGACCTTCTCGAGAGTGTTGCGCTTCATGTTCGGGCAGACCGCCTCTTCGGAGGCAGGGTAGAAACGCTTTCCAGGATTCTCCTTTTTAAGCCTGTGGATGATCCCGACCTCCGTAGAGACGATGAACTCGTCGGACTTCATGTCGTGGGCATACATGCACATGATCTCGGTGGAGACGACCTTGTCCGCCAGTGCACGCACCATCGATGGGCATTCGGGATGGGCCAGGACCACGGCATTCGGATGGAGTGCCTTCTGCTTCAATACGTCCTCGGGTTTGATCCGGGCATGGGTCGGGCAGAATCCGTTGTAGGCTATGATGTCGCAGCCGGTCTTTTCGGCCGCATAGCCCGCCAGGTGCTGATCGGGCACGAACACGACCTTCTCTCCCTTTTTGGCGAGGTCCCTCACCATGCTCTCCGCATTGGCGGACGTGCAGCACAGGTCGCACTCGGCCTTCACCTCGGCGCTCGTGTTCACGTAGCAGAGGAAGGTCGCGCCCTTGTGCCGCTTTTTCAGCTCTTTCATGTCCCTGGCCGTGATCATGTCCGCCATGGGGCACCCGGACTCGATGTCGGGCAGGAGGACTGTCTTGTCGGGCGACAGGATCTTTGCCGTCTCGGCCATGAAATGCACCCCGCAGAAGACGATCACCCTGGCATCGGTTCCTGCCGCCTGGATGGAGAGCCCCAGGGAGTCGCCGACGAAATCGGCGATGTCCTGCACCTCGGGGAGCTGGTAGTTGTGGACGAGGATGACAGCATTCCTGTCCTGTTTGAGCCTCTGTATTTCATCAACGATATTCATTCGTTTACCCTTTCCTCCCGAGCGGGGACGTGTCGCGCAGTCTCTCGACGATTCCCGGGAGAACCTCGATGAGCCGATCGATCTCGGCACTTGTCGTCGTCCTTCCCAGGGTGAACCTCAGGGAACCGTGTGCAAGCTCATGGGAAAGGCCGATGGCGGTGAGCACGTGCGACGGCTCCAGGCTCGAAGATGTGCAGGCCGAGCCGGTGGATACCGCAATGCCTTCCATGTCGAGACTGAGGAGCATTCCCTCGCCCTCAGCGAACGCAATGGAGATGTTGGCGTTGTTCGGAAGCCTCTTGACCGGATGGCCGTTGAGCCGGCTGTTCCCGATGGAGGAGAGCAGTGTCGAAATGAGGCGATCCCTCAGACTTGTCAGCCTCTGCATTTCCGAATCCATCTCGCTTTTTGCGATCTCCACCGCACGTCCGAAACCGATGATGCCCGGCACGTTGAGCGTCGATGCCCTGAGCCTCTTCTCTTGGTCGCCGCCGTGAAGCAGTGGAGTCATGCGGGTACCCCTGCGGATGTAGGCCATTCCCACGCCCTTGGGCCCGCAGAGCTTGTGCGCCGATGCGCTGAGGAAGTCCACGTTCATCTCGCCGACATCGACAGGGATGTGGCCGAAGGTCTGGACCGCGTCGGTATGGAAGTATATTCCGCGGCTGCGGGCTATGGCGCCGATCTCGGCTATGGGCTCGATGGTCCCGATCTCATTGTTCGCATGCATGACGGATATCAGGATGGTCTTGTCCGTGACGGCCTTCTCGACATCATTCGGGTCCACGAGGCCGTATTCATCGACGGGGAGATACGTTACCCTGAAATTCTGCTCTTCGAGAAACCTGCATGTCTCGAGGACCGCGTGGTGCTCGACGGCAGAGGTGATGATGTGATTCCCCTTGTCCTTCAATGCATGGGCAGCGCCCTTGATGACGAAGTTGTCGCTTTCGGTGCCGCTGCCGGTGAAGACGATCTCCTCGGGCCGGGCGCCGATGAAGGAGGCGATGTGTTCCCTCGCCTTCTCGACCGCACCTCTTGCCTCCTGGCCGAAGGAGTGGATGCTCGACGTATTCCCGAAGGCGCCGCTCAGATAGGGGAGCATGGCCTCAACGACCTCGGGCGCGACGGGCGTCGTCGCGGCATGATCCAGGTATATCCTGCTCACTGAGACGCTCCCTCTTTCAGATATGGTACATATGAGCGCCTTCGCCCTTTTCCCTGCTCATCCTGGCCAGGTCTTCGAGCGTGAAGGAGTCCAGGGTCTCGGAGATCCTGTCGCTTATGATGCCCCAGATATCCCGGCTTGCGCACGTCCCGGACCGGGAGCATTTTGACGGGTCCTTCACGCAGTCCACGAGGCAGGTATCGCCCTCAAGGATGTTCACGACCTCTTTGAGGGTAATCTTTGAAGGAGGTTTCGCCAGGACATAACCGCCGTGTGCGCCGCGCATCGAGCTGACGAGCCCGGCCGCCTTCAAGGGGATGATGATGAGGCTCAGATACTTCTCCGAGATCTCCTCTTCCCGGGCGATGTCCTTGAGGAAGACCTGTCCCTTCGCATTGTTGAGTGCGAGCTCCAGAAGCAATCTCACGCCGTATCGTGACCTTGTGGAAAGTTTCATGCGGCATCCTTTTAATTATCTTAATTACTATTGATTAACTAGTATATAAATGGCAGATGATTGTTGTCAAGCGTATTCCATTGCTTCGGCAATGATTGTGAGGTAGTTGTCTAATTACTATAAAAATGATAGGAAATAAAAAGATGAGGAACGGATATCCCCAAACCAGTCAGAAGGTGATCGTCAGCGTCCTGGAGCAGCTTTGCGCCCCGGAGTCATACACGATCGTATCCCACCGGAGCAATCATGATGTCCCCATGCCTTCGGTCGAGGCCTTGAGCGGTATCATCGAGGATCTCCGCTCCGTGCTCTTCCCCGGGTATTTCGGGACGGCAGAGCTCAGGATGGAGACCATGCCCTACTACGTCGGCTCGACCCTCGATTCGGTATTCAGAAAGCTCTCCGAGCAGATTTTGAGGGGAATGTGGTTCAGGGAGACCGCCTGCCGGAATGCTTCGGAAAGCTATTGCATCGAGAGATCACAGCATCTGACAACCCGGTTCATTCAGAGCCTTCCGAACGTTCGCCGCCTCCTGTCCACGGATGTGCAGGCTGCCTTCAACGGCGATCCCGCCGTCGACAACCAGGGAGAGATCATCTTCTGCTATCCCAGCATCCGGGCACTCACCAATTACCGGGTCGCGCACGAGCTCTACACCCTGGGCGTCCCCATGATCCCGAGGATCATCACGGAGATCGCCCATTCCGAGACCGGGATCGATATCCATCCCGGGGCGCAGATCGGCGAATACTTCTTCATGGACCACGGCACCGGCATCGTCATCGGTGAAACCAGCGTCATAGGGAACAACGTGCGGATCTACCAGGGAGTGACGCTCGGCGCAAAGAGCTTTCCCCTCGATGAGAACGGATTCCCCATCAAGAAAATCCCACGGCATCCCATCGTGGAAGATGAGGTCACCATCTATTCCGGGGCCACGATCCTCGGCCGTATCACCATTGGGAGAGGATCCGAGATCGGCGGCAACGTCTGGCTTTCCCACAGCGTCCCGCCCGGCTCAAAGATCGTTCAGGGAAAACTTGAAGAGATGGCCTTTATTGAAGGAGAGGGTATTTGAGGAAGGATCGGCATAAATCCCGACTACAGAGATCGAACGTGATACGGTCCTTGCCCTTGCCGGATGAGCCGGGGGTTGTCGGAGGGAGGGTTGAAGGATATGGATATCGATGAAAAAACCTACAGCGTCTTCCCGGTCAAGGAGATCGTCCGGACCGGCGATCGTATAGACCTCCGCGAGCAGGAAAAGCCGGTCATCGGAGAGATATCCCTGAAGATCTACATCGATGCCGTGGAATATGCCTCCCTGCTCTGCCTCAATCAGCTCTCCGAGGAGCTGGCCCTGGGGTTTCTCTACAGCGAGAGCGTCATCGACTCCATGGATGATGTGGCAAGCATTGCCTACAACGAGCGGCTGTTTTCCGTCATGATCGGCCTCGTTCCCGGCAGGAAGGTCGACCGGTGCGAGAGCCTCAGGAGCGTGACCTCGGGATGCGGCAGATGCTTCACCTACATCAATCCCCTCAAGCAGGACAAGTTCAGGGTCGTGCCCGTTCGTGAAAGGTTCAATCTCATCGATATCCTCGGCACCATGGGGGACTTCGAGGGATCGTCGGTCCTCTACAGGGGCATCGGCGGCGTGCACAGCGTCCTTTTCCGTCACGAGGCGCTCTCGGTCTTCAACGAGGACATCGGGCGCCACAACTGCTTTGACAAGATCGCGGGAGTCCTCCTCAAAAGCGGGAAGACAGACCTTACCGGAAGCGGGATGATGTTCGTGAGCGGAAGGATCTCATCCGAGATTCTCACCAAGGTGATCCGGATGGGTGTTCCGGTGGTCGTGTCGCGATCGACCCCGACGTCCGCCGCAGTCAGCCTCGCCCGGAAATATAACGTCACCCTGCTCGGATACGTGCGCAGAAATTCCGGGTTCGTTTATGCCGGAGAAGAACGCCTGCTGCGGTAAGCAAGCGTCGAGCCGCACATCATGTCCCCGGAGCCGTGCCCTTCTCCCGGAAATGCTTTCATTGATCACGGATACAGGATCGGTTTCGGTTGTTTCGGCATGAGTGCCTGAAATGGAACACACGGGCATCGTGAAGGCTTTTTTAGGCTTTGGTCCCGATCTGCGGGTTATCCTTTTGCGTGCGGCGTCTGGGCCAGGTCCATCGCGTTCGAGAAGTAGTGTCTGATGACGAGGCGGGAGAACATGTCCGCCTGTATCCAGAAGTGGTCATCGAGGATGAGGAGGCATCCGATGGTTATGGCCTTGCCGGTGTTCTGATCCCTGGCAAAGCCCACGAACCAGTTCCTCCTGCCCTTGGGGTCGTCGCCGTCGATGCTCCCGGTCTTTCCGCCCATGTCGAGGTGCTTGAGCACCCTGTCGGAGGAGGAGCCCCGAAACGTCCGGTAAACGGTTCCCGCCTTGACCGTTCTCTCCATCATGAGGGTCAAATCCTGAGCGGTCTCTTTTTTCATGACGGCCCTCTTCTGAACGCCTTCGGTGCGTACGATCCGGGGTGTGAGCATGTACCCGCCGTTGAGCACCGGGGTCACGATCTGGGCGGCATGGAGAGGAGACATGCGCGTCTGCTTGTTGAATCCGCAGGCGAGCTCGGCGAGGTTGTAGTCATCCTTGGGGAGAAAGCTCGTGCTCGGCGTAATCTCGCAGTCCGTCATGGGCGGCTTCCAGAATCCCATCTTCTGGGCCGTGAGATAGATGGGCATCTGCCCGAGGTAGAAGGTCCCGATCTTGCCGAAGACGACGTTGTTGGAGCGCGCGAAGGCATCGGCCAGCGTGACGTCCGCGCACCAGCGGTCTCTCTTGTTCGTGAGCTGTCTCTTGTAGAGGGTATACGGGCTTCCGGTATAAAAGATCTTGGTCTGGCTGGTGAACCCTGCCTGCTCGATGGCCGCGGTTGCCGTCACCAGCTTGAACACGCTCGCGGCAAGCTCGGCGTTGAGGCTCAGGCTGCAATCCTGACCGGATCTCGTCTGGCCGTAGAGCGCCAGGACGTCCCCGGTGTGTGCATCCATGATCACGATGGAGCCGTAGTACAGCTTGTACTTGGAGGCGGTCTGGGCGATGAATTGCTGGAGGTCCCAGTCGATGGTGAGGTTGTTTTTCTTTATGGTTTCCTCATCGATGAAGGCGAGGTCTTTTTTCGTGAGCGGGGTGGCCTGCCCCTTGAGCGCCTTCGCAAGCCTGTGCCCATCGCGCGGTACGTCACCCTTGAGAGCTGCCTCTCCCCCTTCTCTGCCGGAGATAAAAAAGTGTGCCGCAATGAGCAGGAGGGCGAAAAGAAGAGGGTATCTCAGGCGCAGGAACCTTCGTTTCTTCTTCTTTCTCAGCGGATATGAATCAAACGGAAACTGACTTTCCATGGGCAGCTGTTTATTCTGGCTTTTACCCGGCTCGTCGAGGGATGTCAATCCCGGGGAGACATATCGGCCCAATCGTGTACGGGCAGCGCTTCCCCACCTTCCTGTTGACTGGAAGGGAAAAAGCAGGCATAGAGGAGATCACCCGTATACGAAAAGACGACAGTTTACCGAAACGGAAAGAATTCAAAAAAAGACGAAAATAGCTTTGTGTCAGAGTACGAGGGAATTGCTTAACCATAAGAATATCGTTCTCATCTACTGCATCCAGGAGTTTTCATCGAATGAAGAATGCCCGTTTGATCGTGAAGATTGTTTTCGTGGTAAGTATGCTTGTTTCAGCTCTTCCGGCATGGGCCGGCATCGCGGATGACGTTGCGCCGAGCGTCGTCTTTCTCACCCAGGATCTTCCGCCCGGAACAAACGCCAAAAACGGCTCGGGCTTCCTCATCAGGAAGGACGACAAGCCGTTCCTGATCACGGCAAGCCATGTCGCCCGGGACATCGGGACGAGCTTCAAGATTATCATGCCGGGCCGGGAAGGGCAGGCCGTCACCAGCAGGTTCAAGGGCGTGAAGTGGCACATCTCTCCCACGGCGGATGTCGCCATGTTCCTCATCAAGACAAACAGCAGGGACGAGTATAAGGCGCTTCTCAACCGGTGCCTGCCGGCGGACCTCCTCACGGCGCGCCCCCTGCCCCCATCGCGCGAGTTTCCCCTCATCGTCATGGGGTATCCTCTCTGCCTGGGGACCAGGGGCTTCGTGTCGCCGCTTTCCCTCGAGACGCGTGCCGCAACCGGATTCATCACCATGGAGCGGTTCGACAACAAGAAGCTGGCTACGTTCATCCTCCTTCAGAGCCCGAGCACGAGCGGCCTGAGCGGAGGCCCGGTCTTCGACACCGGGAAGTCGTACTATGAAGGACGCGAACTCACCGTCCGGAACGGTGTAAGCCTGGTGGGGCTCATCAGCGGCGTGATCTATGACAAGACAGGGGGAAAGTTCTCCATGGTCGTCCCCTCTACGGAGATAGGCAGGCTCCTCGATGCCTCGGCCGGATCGAATCAGAACCTTCTGGGAGCCGGCATTCTGTAGGCTTCACGTGAGCGCCGGGGCTGCATCTGCAGTCTTTTACCGTAAAAGGTGTAGACGCAGCCCCGTTATTCGTCTAATTTTTCATCTCACGGGATCATCACCCGATTTCTGATCTCATTGTACAGGGAGGAAATGCCATGAAGGTGGTTGCATTCAACGGGAGCGTGCACAAGGACGGGAATACCGCCATCCTCGTGAAATACGTGCTCGAAGAGCTCGAGAAAGAGGGAATCGGCACCGAGCTGGTGCAGCTTTCGGGCAAGAGCATCCGGGGGTGCATCGCCTGCGGCAGGTGCGGCGTGAACCAGGACAAAAGGTGCGCCGTCAAAAAGGATTTCGCGGGTGAGTGCATCGAGAAGATGTGCGCGGCAGACGGGATCATCCTGGCATCCCCGACCTATTTCGCCGACGTGACCGCCGAGATGAAGGCGCTCATCGACCGGGCGGGCATGGTGGCGAAGATGAACGGGGACATGTTCAGGCGCAAGGTCGGGGCCGCGGTCGTGGCCGTGCGCAGGGGAGGGGCCATCCACACCTTCGATACGATCAACCACTTCTTCTTCATCAGCCAGATGATCGTGCCGGGATCGAACTACTGGAACGTCGGCATCGGGATGGACAGAGGCGAGGCCGAGGGTGACGAGGAAGGCATCACCACCATGCGGGTCCTCGGGCAGAACATGGCCTGGCTCCTCAAGAAGATCCACGCCTGATGTCTTAAGTGCCCGGGCCGGCTTCACTGCCGGCCGTGATCTGCCAATACGGAATACGAGTCTCGTATGAATAGAATATATGCGTCGAAGCCCATACAGGAAGAGTTTGTCATTGGAATGCATTTTATGGTGGCTTATGGATTGATATCGTATGAGTTTCTGTGGAGGGATTTTCGATTTCCTGATGATATATTCAGTGTGAGCTGATTGTAGATAACCTCACGCAATCATAACAGGCAAGGCGCAAACCCGTCCGGGATGATCGATCCCTGGCATCTAGGCGATGATACCGCTCATAAATACCTCCACAAAATGGATAGATCCGCCCCCTACTTGCCCTGTCCCCGAAGGTATCGTAGCTTATGCCTATACCGTTTATGTGCGCATTCATCTCAATTTCGTGCATTCTCGTCTTAAACATAGGGGTATCGTTTACAAACAAACAGGTACAGCTATCTATATAGTCTCTTCCTTCCATCGACGGAGATTGTCATCAAAAGAAAGCTTGCCTTGTAGGCATTCCATATTGCAAAGATCTACCCTTTGAAACCATTGAATTTTCTTGAAATTAATAAGCCTGCCTGTCATAATAGAACCATACTCTGCACCCGATATCGTCAGACATGAACAAGCTCCTTTGAGGTGAACAGATGAATCCGCGGGAAGATCTTCGTTCGATTTTTAATAAGGCCCTCATGAAGGTTGATCCTTTCTCCATGATCAGGGAAAGGATGAAGATCCATGGTGATGCCCTGGAGATTACGGGAGAGACAAAGACCCTGACCATTGAATTGGAGGCCTACCCGAAGGTTCTTGTTACGGGCATCGGCAAGGCCTCTGCGAAGATGGCCGCCGCCGCCGGGCAGGTCCTGGGTGACAGGATAACCGGGGGAGCCGTGATCACGAAGCATGGCCAGGGCCAGCAACTCGAAAGAATCAAGGTGCTGGAAGCAGGACACCCCATTCCGGATGAAAACAGTGTCAGCGGGGCACAGGAGCTTCATTCCATGGCAGGGCTCGCCGACGAAAACACCCTCATGATAAACCTCATATCCGGTGGCGGCTCGGCCCTGTTCAGCCTGCCCAGGGAGGGGATCACCCTGGCCCACCTGCAGGAGACCACAAAAACCCTTCTCGGGTGCGGAGCGGATATCCGGGAGATCAATTGCATCAGGAAGCATCTCTCCCAGGTCAAGGGGGGAGGGTTCGCCCGTACCGCATTCCCTGCAAGAATGATCAACCTCATCCTGTCGGACGTGATGGGTGATCGCCTAGATACCATCGCCTCGGGCATCACCGTCCCGGACGCAACTACCTTTGGCCAGGCTCTGGCCGTTGTAGAAAAGTACGGCATCGCCGAGAAGCTCCCGTCACCGGTAATAGAAGTTCTCCGGGCGGGCGGGAAAGGCCTCATCCCCGAGACGCCCAAGCCGGGAGATCCAGTCTTCAACGAGGTGGAAAACATCATCCTGGGCAACAACACGGCCGCCTGTAGAGGGGCCGTCGAACATGCCCGGGAACTCGGGTACCACGCATGTTTCCTCACCTCCTCGCT
>Ga0116185_1003071_pt1 | contig 14782 bp, 10 predicted proteins | sample AD_JPNNA7_MetaG_FD_89754 | JGI IMG/M metagenome (GOLD analysis project Ga0116185, IMG submission 89754) | Active sludge microbial communities of municipal wastewater-treating anaerobic digesters from Japan - AD_JPNNA7_MetaG | ecosystem: Engineered > Bioreactor > Anaerobic > Digestate | place... | reverse complement strand
TTGGGCTGGGCTGTTCTCTTCCGCCCCTCCGGGGCTGGATGCGGGGAAGCCCTGGGGTCCCAGGGCTGCGCCGCGCGGACGCGCGGCTTGCCCTGGGCTAGGGCCTTTCGCCCCTTGCGGGGCTGCGGAAAGGGCTCTTTTCGCGAGCTGCTGGGGCTTGGGCTCGGCTGTTTTCTTCCGCCCGCTCCGGGGCTGGGGGAAGCTGCCCTTTCAAGAAGATTGGCCGGAGAGCCAAGCTGTACAGGAGATGCACGACCCCTGGGGCCTACTGGTCATAAGTCTTGTTAGTCACATTCGGGACACGTGAGCCTCAGCCAGACGCTGCCCGGCCTCACGTCCTTTCAAACCGTTCGGTAATCTTGTCGAGGCCTCATGCTGGTCCGGCTGCGCCCACATGGCATAGAATAGGTGCGCAGCCAGACGCTTATCACAAGGAGATGCTCTGATGTTTTGTCCGGCGGGAATCCATGTCTATCGCGTGTTGTGCGCAGCGGCGACGTTTTTCAGTATCTTGATTGTGGCCCCAACGGCTTTGGCGGGGGAGTCGGGCGCGACGGATTGGCCCGAGTACCGGGGTCCGTGGAAAAACGGCAATGCCCAGGCCCCCGGCAGCACGGAACCCATTAGGCTGCCCCTCACCTGGAGCGAAACCCAGAATATCGCCTGGAAAACGGCCATCCCCCATGAAGGGCATTCGACCCCGGTCATCCTCGGCGGCCAGATTTGGCTGACCACGGCCACCGCGGACGGCCGCGAATCCTTCGCGATCTGCCTCGATGCCCAAACCGGCGAAATCCGGTTCAACGAAAAAGTTTTCGAGAACGAGAACCCCGAGCCGCTCGGGAACAACATCAACAGTTACGCGTCACCGTCGCCGGTCATCGAGCCCGGGCGCGTATACGTCCACTTCGGCTCGTATGGCACGGCGTGTTTGGACACGGCCACGGCCAAGCCGGTATGGGAGCGCCGCGACCTTCCGTGCCGCCACTTCCGCGGCCCCGGGTCGTCGCCGCTGCTCTACGAAAACCTCTTGATCCTCTCGTTCGACGGCATTGACCAGCAGTACATTGCCGCGCTCGACAAGAACACGGGCGGCACCGTCTGGAAGACCAACCGTTCGACCCAATGGAAGGACCTGCTCGAAAACGGGCGGTACTTCCGCGACGGGGATTATCACAAGGCGTTCTGTACCCCTCTCGTCATCGAATGGGAAGGAAAGCCGCAACTGATCTCGCTCGGCGCGTGTGCCGGGTTCGCCTATGATCCGTACACCGGCGCGGAGCTCTGGAAGACCCATCACGACGCCCACTCGGCCTCGCCCCGGCCTCTGTTCGGCAACGGTCTTCTTTATGTGACGACCGGCCACGGCCAAACCGAGTTGTGGGCTATTCGCCCCGGCGGCCAGGGTGACATCACCGACACGCACGTCGCATGGCGCGTGGCTGGCAAGGAAGTTCCCAAGCAGCCGTCGCCGGTGCTCGTGGGCGAACTGATTTACATGGTCAGCAACGAAGGCATCGCCTCGTGCGTCGACGCTCTGACCGGCGAGATGGTGTGGAGCGAACGAATCGGCGGCAATTTCATGGCCTCGCCCATATACGCGGACGGACGCATCTACGCCTCGAACATGCAGGGTGAAACCACCGTGATGAAGGCCGGCCGGACGTTCGAGATTCTTGCCGAAAACCGCCTCGAATCCGGGTGCCTCGCCTCGCCTGCGGTGTCGGGCAAAGCCCTCTTCCTTCGCACCAAGACCCATCTTTACCGGCTCGAGTCACGCTAGGTCCGCAAGTGACCCTTACTGTTTCCGTGTCTGGATGGCGACGTCGTCGATGTAGAAGACCGTGGTCGCGTCAGCGTTCGAGACGAAGCCAAACCAGTCGACGCGTTTGATGCCCTCGCCGGTCTGTGGCAGCCCTTCGAACCGTTTGGGTTCCTGTTCGGGCAGGGTGACGGTCAAGTCGTAGGTCGCGGCGGATTGACTTCCCAGCGCGCACACGATCTCGAACCGCACCCATACGCCGGGGGACAGGTCCATCAGAGGCTGCCCGTTTGCGGAAAGCTGTCCGTCGCGCACCCAGAGACTGGGACCAATGCGGTAGGGCGAACGGTTGTCGCGCCACTCGTGGAAGAATACCGTGCCCGGCTCGAAACGTCCCGCGAACGAGCCCACGGCCGTCCCCGTCCGCAGGTGGGGGGCGCAGGACATGTAGGGGAAGAAGGCGTACTGGAGGCCCTGCGCGTCGGTGAACTTCAGGCTGTGGCTTCCGGATGCGGCGGTTTCATCGGTAACGCGGATCGAGGCGCCAGCACCCTCGCCTTGGGGCGCGGCGATGCGTGCGGTTTCGCCCACGGGGGTGTGTTCGAAATCGTCGGCGATGCTGACGGGTTCGGGCACAGGCGGCGGCGAGAAGGGCTCCCGGGGAATCTGTTTGGGCTTGTCGACCCACCCGGGCTCGCCATACAACCCCGGCGCGGAAAGGTCGAACGGCTGGAACCCGAGGCCGAGAGCCGGGGAATCCCCCGCGAGCCGGAAATCGGCGTGTTCGGGATCGGCGAAGAGCGGGTCGGCCATAATCGACTGCGCGTCGTGGCCCTCGGCCTGCCACTGCTGGAAATCGCGGCCGGCGAAATCGAGGTCCGGGCCGAAGGAACTCCAGTAGCAGTTGGCGTGGAGCTGGTAGTTGCCGTTGTCCCAGTGGATGCCCAGCATGGACTCGTTATTGCTGTAGACGATATTGCGCTCGAGGATGAACGAGATGTGTTCCTCCTCGCGCGAGCGGCGCAGCTGAGGCCCGTGCGAGTAGGCGAAGATGTTGTTGAGCACCCGGTTTTCTTTGCCGTAATGCTGGTGCAGGTTGCCGCTCGAGGTGTTGTAGACCAGGTTATTCTCGGCCACGATGTACGAAGAACCTTCGTCGAAGTAGATTCCCCATCCGCCCGAAACTTTCGGGTACGAAATCGAGTCGTGGAAGATGTTGTTGCGGATAATGGTTCCGGGGGAAACACCGAGGGTATAGATGCTTCCGGTGTCGCTGAGCTGGCCCTTGGCGGTGTGGTGCACGCGATTGTATTCGATGATGTTGTGGTGCGCGGAACTCGGGGCAAATCCCCACGACCACCCGACCGAGATGCCCGAGTACCGGAAGTCGCAGATTTCGTTGTGCGAGAGCGTATTGTACGAACTTCTCCCGAGCCACGCGCCAACCGCCCCGCGGTAGCGTTTCCCGCCGTCGTGAATGAAGCAGTTGTCGATGATATTGCGCTCGCACGCGAGGTTGGGAGTTGCGGCGTCGCTGATTTCGCCGATGCGGACCCCGCCCGCGCCGAGATCGGCCACTTCGGAGCGGCAGAGGCGGTTGTCCTGGCATCCCGCGCGGAACCAGACGCCATAATTGCCGGCGTGGGCGAGCTCGCACGCCTCGATAAGGCAATTGCGCGCGCCAAGGGCTTCGATGGCGGCGTTGACCGGCACGGCCGCCTGCCCCCCGGGGTAGCCCTCCGCCGGAAGGGTGTATTCGCCGTAGTGCAGGCGCAATCCTTTGAACGCGAGGTGCTCAACAAACGCCCCTTCCTCGGGTTTGCCCGCGAGGACAAGCAATTGCTGCGTCACCGGCGCCACTAGGGTGACGGTCTCGGGCGTTTCGCCCGGCAGGGGGTAGTAGTAGAGCACGCCCGTCTTGCGGTTCAGGTACCATTCCCCGGGCTGGTCGAGGCCCTCGAAGAGATTCTCGACGAAGAAACGCTGTCCCGCGGGCTGCCAATAGCCCATGGGCCAGCCGGACCCGGCAGTAAACTCGAGGATATGATTCTCCAGGTCGAGGCTCTTGACGAAGTGCATCGAGGTGTCCCACGATTGAAACACGACTACCCAGGCGTCCGCGAGGCTCTCCCACTGCTGCAGGTCGCCCGGCTGAAACCGGATCTTGTCGTGGCTGGGCTCCTCTTTCCCCGTGTCCGCATTCGTCACCATTACGCGGCCCGTGGTATGGAAATAATCGGTGTCTCCGGGATAATCGCCCACGGGGTGCGCCGGATTGGGCGTGCGGGCGAGCTGCCGCCATTCGCCGTTCACATACAACCCGGTGAACACCCATTTCCCGTCGCGCACCTCGGGCAACTCGAGGGTCCATAGGGTCTGGCCCACAGTCCACCCTTCGAGGATGCGGCCGCCGTGAATTACCGGACGCTCCCCCGGATACGCCTCGTACGTGATAGGCGCGGACACGGCGCCTGAGTCTTGCGGTCCGAATGTCACCGGCGCCGTGACGTGGTACGTGCCTTCGCGGACCAGGACGCGGATCGGGGCCCGGGTTCTTGACGCGGGGTCGAGCGCGCGAATGGCGTCGCGCGCGGCCGCAATGGTCGCGAACGGCCCATCCGTCCCTTCGGCGCTCGGCGCCTCGAGTCTGCCCGTCCACGCATCGTTGCCGTTTGGCGCGACATAGAAGGTCGTCGCGCCGGACGCTTCCTGTGCCGCGGCGGCGCCCGGCACGAGCATTGAACAGACCCAGCCCATCGTTGCGGCAATATGCGGCAGATACGTTCGCGTAAACAAGGATGCCCCTCCTCGGTGTGGCCCACAGTGAAAGCGTGATTGATGCCCAGCGCGGGCGATCATGACACCTCGCACGAGGGATTACAACCCGGTAAACACAGAAAAAGGGGGCCGCAGGGACAGAAGGCGCACCACTTGTTTGTAACGCGGTTGTGGCATGAAGATCCGCGGTCATGATTCGCGAGCCCCGGAGCGCCCCCTTGGCAATCGCGGCATTTTCAGGTCGCGGGTGGCAATGTGGTAGGATGGGCATCGGGCTGGGTCTGCTGTGACCTTGCGTGCAATGCCCGGTAGTTGCAGCTAAGCGGATTAGAAGGAGGCTCGTTCCAGTGAAAGTTCAAACAGCAGAACAGATTGGTGTGTGCAGTTGGTCGCTCCAGGCGACGGGTCCCGAGGACCTGGCGGAGAAGGTGAACGCCCTTGGCGTGAAGCGCGTGCAGCTCGGCCTCACGCCGCACCGCGGAGACACGGGTGCATGGAACGGCGTGGAGGTGGTGCTGGCCGCGTCGGGGATTCGTATCGTAACGGGGATGTATTCGACGATAGGCGAGGATTACACGACCCCGGAGACGATTCGCCGCACGGGCGGCATCGTGCCGGACCAGCACTGGGAAGAGAACGTGGCGCTGGCCAAGGCCACGGCTGCCAAAGCCCGGGAACTGGGCCTGCCATACATCATGGCGCACGCGGGGTTCCTGCCCCACGACCCCGGCGACCCGGATTTCGACAAGCTTGCCGCCCGCGTCGCCACGCTTGCCGGGCTGTTCGCCGACGCCGGCGCGGGACTGCTGATGGAAACCGGCCAGGAAAAAGCGGATACGCTGCTCGAGTTCCTCGACGAAATGAGGAGGCGCGGCGCGGCCAACGTCGCGGTGAACTTCGATCCGGCCAACATGATTCTCTACGACATGGACGACCCCATCGAGGCGCTGGGCAAACTGGCCCAGCATGTGCGCCAAGTCCATGTGAAAGACGCTAAACGGACCAAGGTCAAGGGCCAATGGGGCGAGGAAGTCGTGGTTGGCACTGGCGAGGTGGATTGGGTGGCGTTCGTGCGCATTCTGGCCAATGCCGGTTTCATGGGCAGCTACATGTTCGAGAGGGAAGCCGGCAACGATCGTATCGGCGACATCCAACAGGGTATCGCGGCGCTGACCAAGGCCATGGACAGGGCGGCAAAGTAGGAATCAGCGCGTTCCGTGAGAACAACGAAGCGTTAACCGTTTCGAGACGCTGGGCCGTAAGCGCTGCCGGGATAACGACAACCAGCCGGAGGGGACGGTGGTGGATTACCGAATCGAAACGGACACGATGGGCGCAATGCAGGTGCCCGCGGACACGTATTACGGGAGCCAGACCGCCCGTTCGCTCGAGAATTTCAAGATCGGCGCCGAGACCATGCCGCGCGAGGTCATCCGCGCGTTCGGGATACTGAAGAAGGCCGCGGCACTGACCAATTACGAGCTGGGTCTGCTCGGGCCCGATTTGCGCAGCGCCATCTGCCAGGCCGCCGACGAGGTCATCGAGGGCAAGCTCGACACCCATTTCCCGCTGGTGGTGTGGCAGACCGGCAGCGGGACCCAGAGCAACATGAACGTCAACGAGGTCATCGCGAACCGGGCCATCGAGCTGCTCGGCGGCGAACTTGGCAGCAAGAACCCCGTGCATCCCAATGACCACGTGAACATGTCGCAATCGTCGAACGATACGTTCCCGACGGCCATGAACATCGCCGCCGCCGAACAGGTGCAGCGCCATCTCCTGCCCCCGCTCGAAGGGCTGCGCGACACGCTTCAAGCAAAATCCGACTTGTTTGGCGCCATCATCAAGATCGGCCGTACGCACCTCATGGACGCCACGCCCCTCACGCTGGGCCAGGAATTCTCGGGGTACGCGCAACAGCTTGCCAACGGCATCGAGCGCATCAAGGGGGCGCTGCCCGGACTGTTCGAACTGGCCCTCGGCGGCACGGCGGTCGGCACGGGACTCAACACGAAGAAAGGTTATGATGTCAAGGTCGCGGGCAAGATCGCGGAGTTGACGGGACTGCCGTTCGTCACGGCGCCCAACAAGTTCGAGGCTCTGGCGGCGCACGACGCTTTGGTGATGATGTCCGGCGCGTTGAAGACCGTCGCGTGCAGCCTGATGAAGATTGCCAACGACGTCCGCTGGCTGGCGAGCGGGCCGCGGTGCGGTTTGGGCGAGATTCGGATTCCCGCCAACGAGCCGGGGTCGTCGATCATGCCGGGCAAGGTGAACCCGACGCAGTGCGAAGCGTTGACCATGGTGGCCGCGCAGGTTATCGGCAACGACACGACGATCGCCATCGCCGGCGCGTCGGGCAATTTCGAGTTGAACGTGTTTAAGCCGGTATTGATCTACAATCTGCTGCAATCGTGCCGGCTTTTGGGAGACGCGGCGCGGTCGTTCAACGACCATTGCGCGGCGGGCATCGAGCCTGACGAAGGGCGCATCGATGCCCTGCTTCGCGAATCGCTGATGCTGGTTACGGCGCTCAACCGCAGGCTCGGCTATGACAACGCGGCCCGTATCGCCAAGACCGCTTACGCCAATGGCACGACCTTGAAGGAAGAAGCGATCAACCTCGGCCTGCTGACGGCCGAGGAATTCGACCAAGCGGTGGACCCGGCCAAAATGCTCGGGCCCGCTGAATAGCGTATCGGACACACGATGGAATTCTTACTCGCTAACGCATACCTGGCCGCCGGAGGCATCGCCTTGGCCGTCTGCCTCATGTGGGCGCTTGTGGCGGGGGTGTTTGTTCTGCTTGGGGGCCGGCGGCGGCCCTACCTGCTCGGACCCGTTTTCGCGGTGGTGCACGGGCTGGCGGTCGCCGCGGTCGCACTCACAACTCCCGCGGACATGACCGCGTCGCCCCTTGCCGGGCTCGGGTGGCTGGTTCTTTCGGTTGCCGATTTCCCGGCTACCCTGCTGTTTCCGCGGGGCGCGGGAGGCGTTTCTCTGCCCGGGTTCTTCCTTATGGCCGGGACAGCGCAACAATTGCTCGCGGGGACGTTACTTGCCGCACTCTATGCCACGTGGCCCCGAAAGGAGTCCCGCCCCGCATGACCGTGCGCCGCTACATCTGGACGGCCCTCCTCTCACTGGTCCTGTTGGCTTTGCCCGCGATTGCGGCGGGCCCGAGAACCCATGCCGAAATCGGCCAGCGCGCGTGGGACCAGCACCTTGTGACGGACCCGGAGATGCTTCCGGGGTTGGCGGGCCTGCGCGGAGATGACCAAGCCATGCGCGCGTTCTACTGCGGCGCCACGTTCCCCGATTTTGGGCACAACAAGATCAACCACGAGGCGGCAGAGTATGCGCACTGGTATCCGTATCAACAGGCCTATTTCGAATATATGAAGGAGCATTTTCCTCCGCCGTGGGACGATGCTGCGCGCCGGGAAATCGCGTTCTTCCTGGGCATTCTGTGTCACGGGGTTGGCGATACACCCTGGCACTTCGACGAAGACGGCCATAAATCGCTGCTGACCATGGCCCGCGAAACCGACCGCGCCGGGCATGGGTTGACTGAGCACATAACCGACATTTTCAGCCACGTGCTGTTTGACATCGAACCCGACCCGCGCAGTGAGTTTGTTTGGCTCACCGGGACGGCGCAAGCGGTCTTCGAGCGCGCCGGGGTGGCGGTCACACCCGAGGAGCTTGCCCGGGGCTGCCGGAAACTCGAAGGGGAATGGTTTCGCGGCGCGCACCTCGGCCCCATCGCATATCCGTATTTCCAGGCCAAGATTCCGTGGTGCCGTGCGCATTACGAGGACTATTACTACGGCGGTCTCGAACACGGCGCGGCGCTCACCGCCATGTGCATCCGCTACTACTACGCGCGGCTCAACGGCTGGCATTATTATCAGAACATCCCTATCCAGGCGTGCGCGTTCCCGCGCGGAGAACCGTACACTCCCTGCATGGATGCCGCTATCCCGGCAGGGGATGAAGAGGCCGGCGGCAGCATTCTGACCGTCGGGCACGGAGCATGCGCCAGATTGCGGTTTGACGTTTCCGATATCGCGTCACCGGAGCAATTCGAGGGGGCGGCCCTGTGGTTGCGTCTCGTTGACGGCCCTGTGGCGGGCGCCGTGGAAATCACCGGGCACGCCATGACCGGCGAAGATGCAGCGGACCACGAGCCGTCGCCCAGAGCCCGGCCCCGCATGGCTGACGTCTCCTCCTCGTGGATGGTCTGGGATGTTACCGCGCTGGTGCGGCAATGGGTCCGGGAACCTGCTGGCAATTACGGCATGCTGCTCAAGACCGCCCCGGGCGCGGACACGGATGCCGTCCCGGCGGTGCGTTTCTATTCGTCATCCGCGCTCAAGGCCCGCCCCGACGGGTACGGCGGCACGGTCGTGGCCTTCCGGCCCATTCTAGTCGTGCGATAGGGCTTTGCATCAAGCGGCGGATGAGGTGTTTGCCCCCAACTCTCCGGCCCGCGGGGGTGCAGCACGACGCCAGGAACCGCCACAGCGGACGGCAATTCGGCTTGAATTGACCGGCGGGGGTGCCGGTCCCACAACTTGTCCGGCACGGGGCCGACGCTCTCGACCTCCGGTTCAGCCGCTTGTCTTCACCTTGACTATTTTGCCAGTCTTGGCGGACTTCCAGGCAGCTTCCGTGACTTCGATGACGCGCAGCCCGCACACCGGCGGGGTCTGGGGTTCGTCTTTGCCAAGGATGACGTCAATGAAGTTGGCGTCGGGATTCTTCTTGTACTTGGGCAGAACCACCTTCACCGGCCTGCCCATGGCGTCCTGGCGGAGAAGACTCTGGCCGTGGCGGAGGTAGAACGCGCCTTTCGAACCGACGACCGTGACGTCCTCGTGAAATGTGGGGGCATTGCCCACGATCGCCACGCTGCCCAACGCGCCGTTGCTGAATTTCATGGCGAGGGTCGAGTTGATGTCGACCTCCGTGCTGAAGTTCTCCATGTCGGCATAGACTTCGGCGATTCTGAGGCCGGTAAGCCACATCAGAATGTCGACGAGATGGCTGCCCGAATCGTTGATTTGTCCGCCGCCGGATTCGGCGAGCTTCTGCCGCCAGGTGCCTTTCACGGCGCGCAGCCATTCCTGCGACTGCACGGCCTGCACGAATTGCACTTCGCCGATGGCCCCCTTGGCGATTTGTTCGCGGATGTAGCGAAACTCGGGCATGTAGTGCCGCTGATACGAAATCATCAGCACGCGGTTCACCTTCTTCGCCAGCGCGATGAGGCTCTTGGCATGTTGCACCGTGCAGGTCAGCGGCTTTTCGGAAAGGACGTGCAGCCCCTTCTTCAAGGACGCCGCGGTCTGTTCATAATGCACCGTGTGCGGGCTCTGGACCACCACGCCGTCGAGCTGTTCGTTGGCGAGCATGGCGCGGTAATCCCTATAGGCCGGCAGCGACTCCGAACCCGGGCAGCGCTGATAGAACACGGCGAGCGACTTCTTCGACGGGTCCGTCAAGGCGGTGACGCAGGCCTTTTTCGTTTCGTGGATGCGGTGCCAATGACCGGGCGCGATCCCCCCGGCGGCGATGAATCCAATACGCAGTTTCCCGGACATGGCGTGTACCTCCCAGAGTGTCCCTTCCCGGCAGACCGCAAAAATGGTAGCAGCGGCCGCGAAGCAAATCAACGGCAATAGAAGGACCCAAATCGCCGGATGACACCACGATTGGGGAAACTCACACAGAGACGCAAAGGACACGGGAGAAATGGAGCCTGCGCCGAAGCGAAATCTACTCAACGTCTCCGTTTATGATCCGGGAAATGCCGTCCCTCATCAAAGCCTCGCCGAAGTTCAGTAGATAGCCGAGTCTGATATCCGTCAACCGCAGATAGGTCAACACCTGCTTGTGGTGCGCCTTCGTGACCTTCTCCACGGATTTGAGTTCCACAAGAACGGTATCCTCCACGATGAGGTCCGCACGAAACCCTTCGTCGAACCGGATGCCGCGAAGCTCGATGGGGATGGGAACTTGCCGCGCCACGCGCAGACCCCGGGCCTCCAAATCGCGTGCAAGAACCGCTTCGTACACTGTTTCCAACAGCCCGGGACCCGTCTCACGATGAAGCGCCACCGCGCAATCCACAATGATGCTTCCTATCTCATTCTGTTTCGGAGGGTTCAATCTTCGTGTTCTCCGTGTCTCTGTGTGAGCGCATTCTTGTCGATACATACGCGCTCACACACGTTCCCTCTGCACGCCGGGCGGCGCGCATGCACGTCCTTTAGTATTGTCTAACGAATAGACATAAAGGGAGAACAGCATTTTCATGTCTCACTAAGCATAGGCGCAGCGAGAGACTCTTGCAAGCGCTGACCCTTTCCCAATCTTTACCGATAATGCGCCCTTGATGCATCACCGTTTTCACCTCGTTGGTGGTGAGCCCCTTCCTTCTCACTCCATTTATCCCGAATGGAGACGATAAGATCCCTCCAGCAAGGGCTTTCCTATCAGGCGATTGGGGGAAGGAATGACCCGGCGGGCCTAGCGGCGCCGGTATGCCGATGCAAGCGGCGAACCCAACAGCAGCGCGGCCCCGAACAGGGAAACGGCCAGGCCGATGAACAAGGATGCCGGCCGGTACGTGTACACAATCTCGTGCGTACCCGCCGGCGTCGCGATGCCGCGAAATATGCCGTTCACACGCAGTATTTCGCAGGGGACGCCATCCAGCGTGGCCCGCCACCCCTTTCCGAACGAGTCACTGAGCACCACGATGCCCGGCTGCGGGGCTTCGACGTGGATCGCCACATGCTCCGGCGACAGTTCCTCGAGAGAGCAGGCGGAAGCCGCTGTACGCAGGTCGGGGACGGCTTCACCGGCGGCTGGCGCGGCTGCAGCCGCGGCCCCGTCGCGCGGCGTGTCGAGCGCAGCGGCGAACACGTTGCCGTCAGGCGGTTCCAAGGGTCCGGGCACTCGTTCCTCGAACTCCTCCAGATACGGGCCGTGCTCCGCCGCAACAATACATTCCCGGGCGGGGTCGAAATCGTCCGAAGCCATAATGTCAATCGCGCTGGATACCGTCTCCGCCATACGCCATTCCGGCACCCAGAACGCGCGCGGCAGAACCGATTCGTTGACGAAGACGCGCCCCCGAACGGAAGACTGCACTTCGCGCAGGCGTACCCCGCCGCCGCTCCAGGTCTCCGCGGACAGGCCCGATTCTGGCGATGCCAGCACCGCTCGCGCGGCCATGAGATTGAGCAACGAGGGCTGCGGCGCGTCTGGAGAAACCTCCCACGAAGCCACGGCATCGGACGTTGTGCCGGAACGCCTCAACCGCGACCACCAGGCGGCGTGTTCGCGCGATGCAAACACGTTGCGCCCGCCTACGGCATCCAGGGGAACGAGCATTCCGAGGTTGGCCGGCAAACCGTACTCGAGCGGGCGCGACGCAATGACCACGCGGCCCCCGAGCGCCCGTTCGCGGATCAACTCGATGGACTCGGAGTACCGGTTCAGCTGCTCTTTGAAATCCTGATAGGGATGACCGTACGCGTTGACGTTGGCCACCGTCAGATCGATAAAGGCGAGCAAGGCGATCGCGCAAGAGGCGGGCACCGAAAACCAGCTCTTTCGCAGGAGCAGACAGGGCGTCAGCAAAACCACAAAAGCGATAGTGTAACCCCGGCCCTGGCTGCCGGCCAGATAGAACACGGCCGCGAGCGCCGCGAATACCGCCATGGCCACGGGCCATACTCTGGCTGAATGATAGCCCGTCCGCGGCTTAAGGATGCGGTCCGCGCCGAGCGCCGTCAGCACGGCGGCGCAGAACATGGCGAAACATAGCCAGGCTTCTCTGGGCAGGGCGCCCTGTCCGCGTTGGAGGCCCGCGGCGCCCACCAGCCATGCGGCCGTTCCAGCCAGCCCGAACAACACGACTTCGCGCCAATGCCGGCGTTGGAAAAGCGCGGCCGGGAGAAGAATCAGGGGAACAATGCCCACATAGCCCAATCGCGGCAAATCGCTCTGGCGGGAGGTAAACGTCTGCACAACCGCTTCGCGAAACGAGCCGGGGAGCCGCCCTCCCGTGCGCAAGTAAAACAGGGCGTTGGCGGGCGCACTGAGGTCCCGGGCCCAGAGAATCGTGGGAAGCCACTGGATTGCCGTCAGGCAGAGGGCGAGCGTTCCCGCCAGTATCAGGCCGCGCAAGGCTGCACGCAGCCCGAACACTTCGCGCTGTCCCGCAACACCGTGCAGGAGGGCATAGGCTGCGGCCAGGGGGAAGACAAGGACAACGAGCGCATACGCACCGGAAAAGATAAAGGCGGCGCCCAGAAGGCTTCCAAGATATACCCAGCGGCGCTGGCCGAGACGCGCAAACTCGCGGACGGCCCAGAATACCAGCGGCAACCATGCCAAGGCGGTCGCGAGATACGGCCGCGACATGCCTGCCGCCGAGGCCCCCGAGAAAGCGTACGCCACTCCGCCGATCAGGCTCGCGCCATAGGCCAGGTCGAGGGACCGGGCGAACAGCGCGAACCCAAATCCCATCAATGCGAGGCAAATGAACGAATGCAAGGCCATAGCCCGTCCGGTATCGGAAAGAAGAAAGACAGCGTTCAGGGGCTGAAAGAGACCGATCCTGTGGTCTGGCAGCAGGGGAATGCCACACATCTGCCGCGTATTCCAGAGGGGGAACTGCCCCGACCGCAGACGGCCATAGGCGAAGTGCATCGCCGGGTAGACAAATTGATACAAGTCGCTGTTTTCATACGATTCGCTGGCAGGGACCTCCGGCAATTCCACATGTTGCCAAAACAGAGGCGCCGCGAACACAAAAGATACCGCGAGCAAGAACAGCGCCGCGAATCCATACCGGTTTGTCTCGGAAACGGTAGCCTCCACGCCCGTGAACCTTTCTTAGACGCCTACTCCAAGAGCTCCCGGAGTTCGACGCGCCGCTTCTCTCTTACGGCACGCACCAACGCATGCGTAACGGCAAGGCTCTTGAGATTATCCGCGGCGGCTGTCTCGGGCTGCTGGCGCGATTGGACTGCGCGGGCAAAGGCGTCAAGCAAGCCGGCCTGTCCAACAAGGGGCCACGCCACTTGCCGGAGTTTGCGCCTTTTTGCGGGGGAATTGGAGACGTAGAGTTCGTCGTTCTCCCACAAGAGCGCCCCTCGGCTCCCGTCGAAACGCCAGTTGCCGTTCCACGGCGTTTCCCAACCGTTGGCTACCCAGCTTGCATGATAATTGACGCATGAGCCGGTATCGAGTTCCAGCGCCGCCATCACGCCGGCATCGCCCTTAAACCAGTTCCAGGGCGCGCAGAGTGTTACGCCCTGGACCGCGCGGACGTCGCTCGCCATCAAGAAACGCACGAGATCAAAATGGTGAATCGACATGTCCAGCACAAGAGGAAATGCCATTTTCTCGCGGTACCCGCCAAAATGCGGGCCCTTGTGAAAGCCTATATCCACGCTGCCCACAGTCCCAAGCTTTCCTTGTGCCAGAAACCGTTTGACGGTCTGCGGAAGAGCCGTGTACCGGTAGTTCTGCGCCACCATGAGAATGCGTCCAAGCCGTTGCGCCCGTGAGACCAGCGTCTTGGCGTCGCGAAGGTTGCCGGTTAAGGGTTTTTCGCACAGGACATCGAGATTGCATTCCATCGCGGCCGTGCAAACGTCTTTTCGGAATTGCTGCGGGGTGACATCCAGGAGCGCGTCCGCCTCGATCTCGCGCAAAGCCCGGGCCAGGCTTGTATAGCACCGGCTGCGCGGCATGCCGTGCCGTGCCGCCGCGGCCATCAGGTTCTTGCGGTTGGTATCCACGTAGGCGGCGGCCTGCCACTTATGAGAAGCAGCGACAACGCCGGTCCAGTGCGCCCCCATTCCACCCACGCCGACTTGGATTAGACGTTTCATCGACACTCTCCTGTGTTTTGGCAAAACGGGCAGGGAGTCGGGCGTGTGCCCCGCATATAGCCCTTATCGGTGGGGCCTTCCCCGCTGTTGGACCCAGCGCCTGCGACGGCGCAAGTCTATCATCCGGTATTCCGGCCTGTCCATTTCGCCTCAGGCAAAAAACGATACTCGGAGTCAATCCCGGCACCCGCCACGCGGTTCCCTGTCAAACCACAGTGATAATGTCCTCTTGCGTCCCCATTAGAAATGTCCTGTGATTCAGCCTTCCATCAGGAGGGCGTAATGTCAGGACATTTGAGGATGAGCAAGAAGGAACGGAATCGGA
>Ga0116185_1003068_pt1 | contig 14812 bp, 7 predicted proteins | sample AD_JPNNA7_MetaG_FD_89754 | JGI IMG/M metagenome (GOLD analysis project Ga0116185, IMG submission 89754) | Active sludge microbial communities of municipal wastewater-treating anaerobic digesters from Japan - AD_JPNNA7_MetaG | ecosystem: Engineered > Bioreactor > Anaerobic > Digestate | place... | reverse complement strand
TGACAGCCTTTAATACATTTTTTTATATATTAGCTAACGCAAATAGGGATGACACCAGTCAGACCTATCCGCCTATTTTGGGGTGTATAGGGATGAAAAAGTCAGACCTATAAGCGAGTTATGCACAAGCGGAAAAAGACAACAACACAGCAAATTGACAATGAAAATGGAATATTAAACTTGGTATGAAAAACGAAACTGACAGACAAATAACCAGACACTCATTGCCGACCCGAATGTGTTTTAATTTTTTTTACCCACCGCACAAAAATTTTGAAATTCTGCCGACCCACATTGCACACATTGCCAAAGCCACACAAGCCAACGCTGCAACCAAAGCTTTGTCATAGAGTGCAATCTTGCTGACACACAGAAGAAACCTCGATGAAATAAAGTATTATGAATTATAGAGAATCCGAACGCGAAAAAGCCCTAAGAATCAGAGATGATTTCTTTAAAGACCCCGGCAATGGTGAACATCTAAAAGTAAAGTATCCTTTTGTTTTAGAACAAGCAGACAAAAACATATGGACAAAAATCCGAAAGGAAGCCATTAAATATTTTACTGATAATAAAATAGTTTGGTGGCCAGGATCAGAAGAACCATCTGGTCATATTCTATCTTCCCAGGTTTCTTGTGTAAATCATTTGTTCTTTCTGAGAAATGACAAGGATGCTGCTTTAAAGGTTTTGCAAAATATAAATCCTGACTTCCAAGAGGTTTGCCCCGACTTTGAAAATGGATTTATCGGTTTTGAAGTGGTAAGCAAACACAGTTATCTTGGAGAAGTTGCCGAAGGAAAAGAGCAAACCCGTGGTGCTAATTGTACTTCGGTGGATGCGATGATGACAGGAAAACTAAAGAATGGAAAGAAAATACAAGTCCTTATTGAATGGAAATACACTGAGCTTTATTCTAAATCTGATAAGTCAGAAGGTTCAAGCGGAGCAACAAGAAAAAATAGGTATGATGCTCTAATTGATGACAAGGATTCGCCTATTAAAAGAACTGTAAGCATCGACAATTTATATTACGAGCCGTTTTACCAAATCATGCGACAAACCTTACTGGCATGGCAAATGACAAAGAATAAGACAAATGAATTAAATGCCGATGATTGGTTGCATTTTGATGTAATCCCTGAAAACAACCTGAACCTACGTTATCAGGTTCCTGCTCCTGATATGATACAATCAGGTATTGAAGAAGCTTGGAAATCACAACTAAAAGAACCGGAAAAATACAATGTAATTACACCGCAAAAGCTATTAAAACCAATTATTTTTGACAGTAATTACAGAAGTTTGATTAATTATTTAAATACAAGATACTGGTAACGAATTATGAAACAAACCAAAATATCTCTATCCCAACTTGAAAAGTTCCTCGATGGTGCTGCCAATATCCTGCGTGGTGGTGTGGATGCAAGCGAATATAAGGAATTTATTTTCGGGATGCTTTTTCTTAAACGTCTTTCCGACCAATTTGACCAGCATAAAGCTGAAATAGTTGAGAAATATACCAAAATGGGATTGTCTGAAGAGCAGATTGCCGAGTATTCAGAAAACAAAGCGTACTATGGCGATAAATTCTTTGTGCCGGAAAATGCCCGTTGGGAAAAGATAAAAGATTTAAAAGACAACATTGCTTCAAACCTTGATTTGGCTTTGGCAGCCATTGAAGAAGCAAACGATGAAATGCCTACCGGTTTGCTCACAAAAATTGAATTCAACGGAACACGTGGCGAGGGTTTTACCAACGCCCAATGGAAAAAACTGATTGACCACTTTAACGACCCTAATTCTACCGAGGAAAAGAAAAAGAAAAAAGTTAAAGAACCGCTTTTGGAAAGCGAATCGGATTATATCAGCAATTTCAGATTAACCAACGACAATTTTGAGTTCCCCGATTTGCTTGGGGCTGCCTACGAATACCTGATTAAATATTTTGCCGACAGTGCCGGGAAAAAAGGTGGTGAATTCTATACGCCCAATGAGGTTGTTCGCTTGTTGGTGCACCTGATTAAACCACAGGAAGGCATGAGCATCTATGATCCAACTGCAGGCTCTGGGGGTATGCTTATTCAAAGTGCCAACTATGTGGAAGAAAATGGTGGTGATGTTCAATCCATCAGTTTATACGGACAGGAGCGAAACCCTGGGGTGTGGGCAATTTGCTCCATGAATATGTTGCTACACAATATTACTGACTATAAAATTGCCAACGGTGATACCATACTTAAACCACAACACGAACAAGGTGGTTACATTCGCTTATTCGATCGTGTGATTGCCAATCCTCCTTTCTCGCAGACTTACACCCGAAAGGAGATGGAGTATCAGCAACGGTTTAAATATGGGTTTGCACCGGAAAAAGGCAAGAAAGCCGACCTCATGTTTATTCAGCACATGATTGCCAGCTTGCATCAAAACGGACTTATGGCTGTGGTTATGCCTCATGGCGTGTTGTTCAGGGGTGGCGTGGAAGAACAAATCCGAAAGAAAATTATTCTTGATTTAAAAGAAGAATTGGTTAATACTACAAAAGAAGAACTTTTGGGCGATAAGAAAGAAACGCTTCTGCAAACCAACTGCATTATTGAAGCCATTATCGGACTGCCACCAAAACTTTTTTATGGAACGGGCATTCCTGCATCCGTAATTATTTTCAATAAAAACAAACCGGTTCCCCTTCGCAGTAAAGTGCTTTTCATTAATGCTGATGCTGAGTATGATGAACAAAAAAAGCAATATAAACTACGGCCACAGGATATTGAAAAGATTACATACGTTTTCGAAAACAAACTGGAAATTGAAAAATACTCCCGTTTGGTGAGTCTGGATGAAATAGTTCAAAACGACTTCAATCTCAACATTCGCAGGTATGTGGACAATACGCCCGAACCGGAGCCGGAAGATGTGAAAGCCCATTTATCAGGCGGAATACCTTGTGCCGAAATATTCGAAAAAAAGAATATCAGCCAAAAATGGCATTTTAATGTAAATACGCTGTTTCCGAAATATCAAAACGAAAATGAAGGATATACCACCTTTGCTGAAAGCATCATGGCTAAAGAGGATATCCGTCCGGTTATCGTAAATGAAAACGGGGTAATTGCCATTGAAAACAAGCTACAAACAGAATTGCAAATCTTTTGGAAAAAAGCAGATGAATGGCTGAAAGGATTAGCCGGTGTCGAAAATGGATATGCTGCCGAAAATGTTGCGGAAGATGGTATTGTGGAATACATCAATCTGGGCGGAAATAAACGCCTGCCTGTTTTACGCAAAAAACTTTTACATGCATTAAAGGAAAGTCTGGTACCTATTGGTGTTTTGGATGAATTCCAGACAGCCGGAGTGTTTGTTACCTGGTGGGATGGCATTAAGTACGACCTCAAAACAGTTTCTGCCATGGGCTGGGCAACCGATTTAATTCCTGATGAACTGGTAATAGACCGTTTCTTCCCAAAAGAAAAAGAAGAACTGGATGATTTGGAAAACAGTATTGCCGAAACCGAAGGCAAACTGGAAGAACTGCTTGACGAAAGCGGCTTTGAAGAAACCGAGGACAATAAAAAATCGGTTGCCAATGTACTTACTTATCTGGATGAAGAGATTGATGGCATATACCAGTATGCCAAAGAAATCCATGCCGAAATATGGTTGGAGTTTGAGAACCTGCAACAAAGCATTGCTGAAGGCAAAACTGAATTTGCCGATTTTGCCGAAGTGCTGAAAAAAGTCGGAGTTGCAAAAGCCAATGTGAATAAAACCAACCTGAATAAGTATCTCAAACTGAAAGAGGATGAAGCACTGGCTAAAATAATTGTGGGCTTTGAAGACCAACTGAAACCTTTGCAGGAATTGTATTCCGGCATTATAGAAACCAACGAAAAGCTAAAAGCACTAAACAAAAAGTTCGATGAGCTGGACTTATTGCTGAAAGTAAATGTATTTATAAAAAAATACGGACTCGATGCCAACGAAATGAAGGTTGTTCGCTACAAAACCATTTACGATGCCATAAGTGGCGAAATGACCACTGCCCAAGCCCGTGAATTGATACTGGAAAAATGGCAGTACCTGATTATTGACCGCCTGCAACAGTTTATTGATACAGAAAAGAGGATATTGATTGCCGAATACGAAAAGCTTTGGGACAAATACCATTTACCGGCAATCACCATTGAGCAAGGCCGTAATGATGCTATGGCAGAGTTAAATCAGTTTTTGAAAAAACTAAATTACTTGAACTAATGAGCTTTGATAAGGAATTAAAATTGGGTGATACTTTTCAGGAACTTCCGAAATCAAAGTTTCAGGTTCAACATGCTGATAATATTGGTCATTATCCATTCTATACAAGTGGTGATAAAGTTTTGACTCATTCAGAATTTAATTTGGATGACGATATTATTTTCCTTGCAACAGGTGGGAAGGCAAATGTTAAATTTAATTCAGGGAAAGCAGCATATTCAACAGATACCTTCGCAATAAAAGGAAAGGAACACTCAAGCAAATATTTATATTATCTTTTGCTTGATAAGCTAAGTTACATAGATAGAAACTTCTTTAGTGGTAGTGGCTTAAAACATCTTCAGAAAAAAGATTTCAGAAATTGGTTGCTTAATTTCCCAGATGATACAAACGAAGAAGAAAGAATAGTACAATTACTCTCCACCCTCGACCGTGCCATTGCCTCCACCGAGCAGCTTATAGCCAAATACCAACGCATAAAAACCGGCTTATTACACGATTTGCTCACCCGTGGCATTGACGAACACGGTGACCTCCGCAGTGAAAAAACGCATAAGTTTAAAGATAGTAAGCTGGGACGGATTCCGGTGGAGTGGGAATGTAAGCCGTTAGGTGAAATATACACTGATTTAAAATCAGGCAGTACTCCTTTAAGAAAGAATAAGGCATATTTTGAAAATGGAACATTTCTTTGGGTAAAAACACTTGACCTGAATGAAGATGACATTTTTGATACTCAGGAAAAAATTACAAAAAGGGCTATTGAAGAAAGTTCATGTAATTTATTTCCAGTTAATTCTGTATTGATAGCAATGTATGGCGGTTGGGAACAAATCGGTCGGACAGCAGTACTTAAAAAAGAAGCAACAACAAATCAAGCTATAACCGCATTATTCAATCCAAGAATAGGTATTGTTGCCGAATATATTCAATTTTTCTTGCAGCATTTTAGATACAAATGGAAGAGTTATGCGGTAAGCACTAGGAAAGACCCGAATATTACCAAAACAGATATTCAGAATTATTTAATTGCTTTCCCAAAAGAAGATGCGGAGCAGCAAAATATAGTTAAAGCAATTAAGAATAGTAAAAGGACAATTTCAAATTATAACGACTACTTAACCAAACTCCAATCCCTCAAAACTGGCTTAATGCAGGATTTATTGAGTGGGAAGGTAAGAATTAAAATATGAAAACAGAAAGACAAATAGCCGAATTGATCTTCGACCAATTCAGAGCAACAAACTGCAAATCTGGTCAAATTATAATGATGCGTTCAATAAGATTTGGGTTGATTGACAAACTAAATCCTAAGGAGAAAGAAATATTCTTTGATGTGTTCAATGGTCTCATTTTTACAGGTTATTATACATATGAAAAGGGTAGTCCTGAATGTATCCGATTAACGGAGAAAGGATATGATTATATCTATGATGATGCACAGACCGAAGAAATGTTACAAAAACCATGGGTAATTCCTTCAGTTGAAAAAACGGATTGGGACAAAGCATTCTGCAAATTATGGAGGATTATTGGCCCACAGGATACTGCAACGCATTATATTGGAGGCACGCAGTTCTATAAGTTTATTATGGAATTGTGCGATGATATTCCTCCTTCTTATTCACTTTATATTGAACATCGAAGAAAAAAAGAATTATCAACAAGCAGAGTTGAATATTATCAGGATTTGATTAATCATCTTCCCGAAAATAAACGAATTGAGCTATATGTTAGAATTCAGATTCACATTGAAACTGGAAGTAATACAAAAGTTGATACATCTTTTGATTTTGATATTAGTGATTCTTCTTTTGAGTCTTCAATAAAAGTTGATGACACTTCAACCCCTGTCGAAAAGACAACGACATCAGTTGAATCAGACAGTGAAACACCAATTGTATTTATTTCTTATTCATGGGATAACCCTGAACATGAAGATTGGATAATAAAATTAGCTACAAAACTATGCGATAATGGCGTAAATGCTATTTTGGATAAATGGGATTTAGGACCACTGGGTAAACCCCTACCTCATTTTATGGAAGAATCTATTTCTAAATCACAAAGGGTTATTTGCATCATGACCCCAAATTATAAGAAGAAAACCGATAATCTGGCTGGTGGTGTTGGTTATGAATATTCAATAATCACATCAGAAATTTTGTCTGATGGTGCAAACACTTCAAAATTTATACCTCTATTCAGAGCCGGCACAGATATCGATGCAATTCCAATTGCATTAAAGGGTCGAAAATATGTTGATATGAGAGAAGATACCTTATTCGAAGAAAAGTTCTTTCAAGAATTATTAAGGGATATTCACGATGAACCAAAATTCAAAAAGCCACCGATTGGTAAAAAACCTTTGTTTGATTAATTATATAAACTTTTCTCATGAAGCACAATCCACGCTACATATTAAAACACCTTTCAGTTCGTGTTCCCTGGCACGATAGCGGCTGGAATGGTAGTGTTTGCAATAATCCTAAAGCAAACGGGGCTTGCCTTATTTTAAAAAACTGTGCCCTTAACCGTGATGATGAAAACGAACAGGCACATGCCGGGCAATTGCTTAAAGATTTGGATGAAGAAAATTATCCGGTTTGTATTGGCGAGAGGGCTACATTTATGGCTCCTTTTGCCATTCATAAAACTTTGGAGCATCCCTATGCAGAAAGTTCGCCTACCACGCATGGGCATTTAAAACCAACACGTATTCAGTTTCCGGCTTTTTCAGCAGCTGCCGTTCCTTACCATTGGATGCTCAAAGAAAACGCAAAAGATAAAACTGCCCTTTTCGATTTAAATTTTGACGACCAAAGAGAACCAAAACTGGATTGGGCAGTAAATGGCGGAGACCATTGGGTGCAGGAAATCAACAACCAAAAAGCCTTGCTCAATTGCTTTTTTGAGCATTTTCAGGAAGAAACTTCATTGGTTTTCTTTTATGCCAAGCAGGTTCCTTTTGTGGAAGAATCCGGTCGTGTTTTAGTCGGTGCTGGAAAAATCAATAAAATCATTCCTTCCGAAGCATACGAAGGTTCCAACAGTCGTTTTGGTGCTGCATACTGGGAACACATGGTTTTGCATAGCATCCGTAAAGATGGCAAAAAAGGATTTGTACTGCCCTATCATGCTGCTTTAGAGTATCAGACCGAACATCCTGAATTTGATGTTGCAGAAATAGCTGTTGTAGTTCCTCACGATAAGCGTTTCGAGTTTTCTTACGCTGCCGAGCATGTAAGCAACGACAGTGCAATCCGTGTGTTGCTCGAATGTATTAAGTCGCTTGAAAGAGCAGCAGAATTAGGCATTGGTGAAAACCATCAGGCAAGTATTCAATGGATTCACAACGAAATTGCAGCCCTCGAAAAACTCAGGGGTGCATATCCCGGAATGGGTTCCGCTTTATGTGCCTTTGGTATTGAAAAAGGTCATTTTGTGGCTGCCGAAATCATCAATCAGTTAAAAGATGACAAGGATAATCCCTGGCTTTTGTTTGAAAAGGCATTAGACAATCCAAAAGGAATTTTATCAGATGCTGTTGCAGCTCTAATTCCATTTAACAGCAAAAAACTATATCAGCGATTAAAGGAAAAAGCGACTCCGACACGAATCAAGTTTTTGCATTTGCTCAGCCGTTTCGATTTAAGCATTGAGCAGGCAACGTTTTTATTTGTTGAAGAAGAGAGGGAAAAATTAGGCATACAAAGAAACGATGCAGACTACCTTGCTAATCCGTACCTGATTTATGAGGATTTGAGGCATACGCTCACTCCGGTTGCATTAACAACCATTGATTTGGGTTTGTATCTAAAAAATCCACCATCTGATATTTTACCGGATAACCTGATTTATGATGACCCGTTTGAAATACACCGTATTCGTGCCTTAACAATCCAACAATTGGAGTGGGCTGCATTGCAGGGGCATACTTTGCTGCCACGTAAGGAGATCATAAAACAAATTCGTGATTTATCCATTAGCCCTGCCTGTGCCATTAACAGCGATTACTACGAATTGGCCGAAGAATGTTTTGCTGGCAGTATTGTTTTGGAAGAAATGAAAGATGGCGAAAGAGCCTATCAATTACAACGCTTTACGCAAACAAGAGAAATTATTAGCCAAAAGATTATTGACCGAATCAACGGAAAAAGATTAACCCTTGAAGCCGATTGGGCAACACTGTTGAATACTGCTTTAGATCCATTTACCGAAGGGAAACCGGACGAAACAGAATTAAAAGCAAGAAGTGAAAAAGCGACTGCATTAAAGGAAATTGCCGAATCCAGATTTTCGGTTTTAATTGGACCTGCCGGAACAGGAAAAACCACCTTGTTAACCATACTTGCCGGACAGGAAGAAGTGGAAAACAAAGGGGTATTATTGCTGGCTCCCACCGGAAAAGCAAGAGTTCGCATGGAAGAAATTGCAAAAAACATTGAAGTTACTGCAAAAACAATTGCCCAGTTTTTATCGGGATACGGACGCTATAACGGAGAAATTCAGCAGTATGTTTTCTCAAACCAATATTGCGAAGGAATTTATGAAACAGTTATTTTGGATGAAGCATCTATGCTTACAGAAGAAATGTTGGCAACAACCATTGATTGTTTAAAAGGTGTAAAACGATTTATTTTAGTTGGCGATCACCGTCAATTACCACCCATCGGAGCAGGAAGGCCATTTGTAGATATTATTCATCATCTGCGTCCCGAAGGAATTGAAAACGCATTTCCGAGAGTTGGAAAAGGATATGCAGAATTAACCATTAAAAGAAGACAAGGTGGCTCAAAACGAGAAGACCTGCAATTGGCAGAATGGTTTAGCGGTGAAGCAATGGAGCCGGGAGCGGATTCAATTTTCAATCACATTCTGAAAAATCCAAATTCTAAGTATTTGAGGATGGAGAAATGGGAAAATGAATCGGAATTTGAGAAGGTTTTTGAGAAAGTTTTGATTGACGAATTGGGCATGGAAAACATTGAAGACGTGGCGAAATTCAATCAGGAGCTTGGTTCACCCGATGGCAGGTATTTCAATTTTAAAGAAGCAGCAAAAAAAGCGGAATCATGGCAGATTTTATCGCCAGTCCGTGAAAAAGTATTTGGTGTAAAAGCCATGAATAGGAAGATTCACAAGCTGTTCAGGGAAGATAAAGTAAAATATGCCAGAGACAGATTTGGAAAAATCCCTGCACCTATTGGCTTGGAAGAAATAGTTTATGGCGACAAAGTCATCAATATTATCAACTCTTATAGAGATGATGTCTGGCCAAAGAATGATAGTTTGGAATATGTTGCTAATGGTGAAATTGGTATGGTTATCGGTCAGTTTAAAACTGCAAAGATGACTTTCAAAGGAAAACCAAGAAACACAGAAATTGAATTTACTTCACAGAAAGGATACAAATACACTTTCAAATCATGGGAGTTCAAGGAAGAAGGCAACAATCCTTTGGAATTGGCTTATGCACTTACAGTTCACAAGGCACAAGGCAGCGAATTTGGAAAAGTATTTTTAATAATTCCTAATCCATGTTTTCTGCTAACACGTGAAATGCTTTATACATCACTGACACGCCAAAGAGATAAAGTAATCATGCTGTATCAGGGAAGTTCGTTTGACATAAAAGCCCTTGCTTCTCCATTGAAATCAGACGCTTTGAGGCGAATCACCAATCTATTCGTAAAGCCTGAATTGATTGATATTGAAGGTCATTATCTGGAAAAAAATCTGATTCACCAGGCAAGCGATGGTAAAATGCTGCGTTCAAAGAGTGAATTGATGATCTATCAACGACTCATTGATAAAAAGATTCCTGTGCTCTATGAAAAAGCACTCACAATTAAAGAGGTTGAAAAGCTTCCTGATTTTACTATTGAGAACGAAGAAACAGGAAATATTTATTATTGGGAGCATTGTGGCATGTTGCACGATGCTGAGTATAAAAGAAGGTGGGAAGAAAAATACAACTGGTATCGTGAAAACAAAATACTGCCCTTTGATGAAGGAGGTGGCGAAAACGGAATACTGATAATTACCGAAGACAAACCCTATCAGGTTGAAGATGGTTCAATAAGGGGCGCAGTCTCGATAATTGAAATTGACGAAATAATTAAGAAAGTTTTTAATAAATAGCTTATGTACGAATCACCGAAAGAAAAGGCATTACGACTTGACGAACTAACAACGGTTGAGCAGCCATTTATGGAACAGCTTAAAGAAATTGGCTGGGAAGTATATTCATTAAATGAAGCCAATCAGGTAAACGATCCGTCCAATTCGTTTCGGAAATCACTAAAAGAGTTTATTCTAAAAGACAAATTGATTGAAAGTCTTGAAAAAATAAATCCTTTTCTGGCAGGACAGACCGACCAGTTAGAACAGGTGATTCGTAAAATTACAGTTGACCTACCCAGTGATTTAGTACAGGCAAATGAACAAGTTTTAGAGCTTTTAATAAACAATACAAAGGTTTCAGAAAATCGTCTTGACAAAACAGCCAATCCGGTTGTTAAGTTTATTGATTTCGAAAACATTGAAAATAACTCATTTATAGCTATTTCACAATTCAAGGTAGCCATACCGGGTTCAGATTCTCATATCAAACCGGATATAATGCTTTTTATCAATGGACTGCCCATAGTCATAGTTGAATGTAAAAGCACTAAAGTAGAAGAACCCATTGAAGATGCAATTGACCAAATGCTGCGTTACGCAAATCTGAGAGGAACCAGCGAGGTGGAAGGCAATCAAAGGATGTTCTTTTATAATCAGATAATGGTTGCAACTTGCAGAAACGAAGCACGATTTGGCTCAATTACATGCAAAAGTAAAAAGCATTATTATCCGTGGTACGACCCATATCCATACAAAATAGACCAAATTCCGGGTTCATTAAAAACAGCACCACACAATCAAAACCGGTTGATTTATGGTATGCTTTCAAAGAAGAATCTGCTGGAGATTATTCAATCTTTTATTGTTTTCTCAACAGATAGCGAAGGAAGAAAAATAAAGATTGTCAGTCGTTGGCAACAATACAGAGCAGTTCAGGAAGTAATGAACCGACTAAACAATCTGCCTACTCCAAAAGAAAGAAGCGGAATTATATGGCACACACAGGGTTCAGGCAAATCCTTAACCATGATGTATCTGGTTAGAGCCATGTATAAAGATGCAGAATTTAAGAAATGGAAAATTGTCTTTGTAACGGATAGAACACAATTAGAAACACAACTCAGCGAAACAAGTCAGAGCATAGGTTTTGAAGTTAAGATGGCTGATTCCATTGATAAACTCAAAATATTGCTGAGAAATGACAGTTCTGACTTGGTGATGGCTATGATTCATAAGTTTCAGGAAAGAGACAAGCAAATACTTGGCGTTGAAAACGAGGGCTCAGAAGAAAAGCTAAATACTACAGCAGAAAGTCTGAAAATATTTGATGTACTCAACACAAGTGAGAACATTCTTGTAATGATTGACGAAGCACACAGAAGTCAGTACAAGATTATGGGTGCAAATCTTGAAAGAGCTTTACCCAATGCTACACGTTTGGCATTTACAGGAACTCCCATTGATAAAACAGAAAAAACCTTCCAATACTACATTCATAAATATACCTTGAATGATGCACGCAGGGATGAAGTAATTGTTGACATTGTTTATGAAGGTCGAACCCAAAACCCGAATATCAAAGACAAACAAGGAATGAACGCCAAGTTCGTGGATGTTTTCAATGACCGCACACCACAGGAATGGCAACAGATAATGGGTTTTTACTCACGAAGGGCATATCTGGAAGCATTGGAAATCATACAGGACAAAGCTGAGGATATGGTTGAGCATTATTCAACCCATGTATTACCAAATGGATTTAAAGCACAGGTTGTTTGTGTTTCAAAAGAAGCAGCTGTTCGGTATAAAGATTCCCTTGAAAAAGCTATTGCGGAAAAGATTAAGTGGTATGAGGAGAATAAACCCAGTTGGAAATTCTTGCCACGTTTAAAAGAATTAAAAGTTGGCGTTGTATTTTCCGGCACACATAACGATTTGCCACATATTAAAAAATACTCAGCAGATTCAGCACTAAAAACCCAATTTGAGGAAAGCTTTAAATTACCATTTGACTCCGAGGACAAAGAAAAAGGAATAAAAGGTGATGTTGGTCTTTTGGTTGTGGTTGATATGCTTTTGACTGGTTTTGATGCACCAATTGAACAAGTCATGTATCTTGATAAAGTGATTGTTGCTCATAGTTTATTACAAGCAATTGCACGTGTAAACAGACTTTATGAGAATAAAACAACCGGTTTTGTTATAGATTACGTTGGTGTTGGTCATCATCTAAAAGAAGCCCTTGACTACTTTAAGAACAAAGAAGATTTGGATGAAGTAATGGGTGCTTTAAAAGAGAATCAGGAAAACTATGATAAACTTGTTCATGCTCATAAGGAAATCTGGGAATTCTTAAAAGAAAACGGAATTGAAGAACTTGATGATATTGACGCAATTTTTGATGTATTCTACGATGAAAAAGTTCGTTTTGATTTTCTCTTGAAATTTAGAATCTTTTCTTCATATCTCGACAAAGTATATCCAAGTGCCAAAGCATTGGATTATGAACCTGATTTTAGAAGGTTTTCGGCCGTTTGCGAATTGGCAAAGAAACATTTCCGTGATGGCAGAATGTCAATGAAAGGAATTCCAGCAAAGCTTAGAACCATAGTTGATGAATATCTGGAATCTCAGGGAATATCAACGAAAGTAAAACCCATATCCATATTGTCAGATGACTTTGGGAAAGAAGTTGGAAAAAGGAACAGAAAGAAAACAAAAGCAGCTGAGGTAGAACATGCAATCCGGCATTACATCAATGTGAATATTGATGTTGACCCGGAGTTAATGTCATCATTTGCCGAAATGATGGAAGCAATCTTTGCAGAGTTCAAAAATAATTGGCAAAAGATTTATGAGGAACTGGAGAAATTAAGGCAGAAAATTAAAAAGACGATGGAAGAGGAAGAGTCTTATGGCCTCGATAGAAAAAGAGAGATTCCATTTTTCCATTCCTTAAAAAAGGAATTGTTTGGCGATATTCACTCCAAAATTTCAGACGATGACACAGCCGATTTAATTAGTCTTACACAGGATGTTTCAAGAATTATCGTAAGAGAAATTGTGCTTCCGGATTTTTGGGACAAGGCAGGTGCAAAAAACAAATTAAGACAATTCTTAATAGATGAGTTTCTTGAATTTGGGGCAAACAAAAAAGGAGAAATTGGTAAATCAATAATAGCAAAACATCAGGCATTGGCTCAACGCCTACTAGAGTTGGCTGAAAAAAAACATCATACTCTTTTGAGAAATGACTAACGAATTAGAGATACCATATAGAATAGATTTTTCCACAAAACGGAAAACTGTTGCATTCATCATCGAACGCAATGGTGATGTTGTCGTTAAAGCTCCGGCAGGTTTTTCGGTTGAGAAAATTGGCGAATTGGTTAAAAAAAACCGGATGCAACTGTACCAAAAAATTAATCATCCGCAAAAAATCAGGACAACCAAAGAAAACATTACCCAATTAAATGGGCGTTCAATTTTATTTGGTGGTAAAAACTATAAGGTTTTCGTTGACAAAGAAACTGTTGACCAGTTCGTTTTCAATGGTAAATTCATTATTTCAGAGAACATTACAGACCAATTCACATTAAAACTTAGGAACTGGTTAATATCAGAAGCTAAGGAAAAACTGACACCAAAGATTATTGAAACGGCAAAAAAACTTGGGGTAGAGTACAACAAGATTACAGTTTCAGATATTCAATTGCGATGGGGCTCATGCACACCAAAGAATAACATCAATATTAATTACAGGATAATAAAAGCCCCTGCTCTTGTTTCGAATTACATTATTGTACACGAATTGACACATTTGATTGAACTGAATCATACCAAAGAATTCTGGCAAATAGTAAAGACAGCCTATCCGAAATATGAAGAAGCAAAAAAATGGTTATTAGAGAAAGGAGAATTATTGTTTATGGAATAGCCAACGCATTTGCAAGCACATTGCCAAAGCCCCACGTGCCAACGCTTCAACCAAAGCTTTGTCAAAGAGCTTGCAAAGCCAACCCGAGAGAAGAATTTCAAAATTTTTCTCCCCTCTTTAAAGAAAAAATTAAAACACGCTAACACACGGGCGACACAGCCAGAAAGGAAAATGAAACGAATAACAAGTTTAATATGAAAGTGCAATTTGACATGAACCTACGGACAGACAAGAACCGCCAGTGCATAACAGGCGGTATATTTTAATGCCGAGATGGTACGGATTTCAGCGTTTCTGCATTCAATAAACTTTCGTGTAACTTGACAGGACAGTGCTTCGAAATCGGCAACAAAAACATACCGCCAATCCGTTATGGGCAAGTTAAAAAAAAGCAAAACATTATGATAAAGACAAGAGTACCAGCGAAACTTGACTCATCTTGACAATTCAAGACAGTTATGATGACCCTAAATTAGTTTAATAATGGAG
>Ga0116185_1003054_pt1 | contig 14843 bp, 10 predicted proteins | sample AD_JPNNA7_MetaG_FD_89754 | JGI IMG/M metagenome (GOLD analysis project Ga0116185, IMG submission 89754) | Active sludge microbial communities of municipal wastewater-treating anaerobic digesters from Japan - AD_JPNNA7_MetaG | ecosystem: Engineered > Bioreactor > Anaerobic > Digestate | place... | reverse complement strand
CCCCGCAGGCCCCTTGCATATCAAGCCCCATAGCGTACCATTCCTGGCCGCCTTAAGTCACGGGCAATATGCGCATCTGTAAATATGCGCATCTTGTCAACCCACATTAGAAATGTCCGCCCCGCGATCGACGGGCGCCAGGCCGGCACGCGTTCCGTGTGACTTGCCCCGGGCTATTCCAGGTCGCCCCCTCGGGGCTGCAAGAACGGGGACACGTTGCCGCGCCGGGCGACGGGGCCTGGAACATGCGCCCGTGCTTATCCGGAGGTCTCAAACTCTGAGATCTCTCTGTGCCCTCGGTGGCCAATCTCTTGTTCGGGAAGATTGCCGGGCGCCGTTCCGGCGGTCTTCATCACGCGAATGCAGGCGAGACGCCTGCGCTGCAAGTGACTCTCATCCGATCGTATCGCCCAGTGTGATCACCGTCACCCGGGCCCGCGGATTCGGGGCCACGGGCGCTTCGCAACCGAACGCGAGCGGATTCGCCCCGGCGGCCAGGACGGGCGCCGTCCCCTGGGGCGTCACATCCGCAACAAACTCGCCGTTCGGCCCGTACAGTTTGCAGTCAGTCATCCCGCGGAACTCGAGGTAGGACCCGGTCGGGATCTCGACCGGAAACGTGATGGTGTTGCCGGCCACCGTGATCGACGGGTTTTTCAGCGTGATGTTGAGCAGGGGCAGCGCTTTGATCGGGCTCAGATAACACGTGACCGGGCTGCCGGCGGGCAGGTTGTTGTACCACAGCGACAGCGACTCGATGTTGGCGTACTCCACGTCTTCCCGGTAGATGGCATACGCCCCGCCGTACGGCCAGCCCCAGTCGTCCATGTTGCCGCCCTCGTGTTCGATCAGCTCAACATACCGCCAGCCCGTGAAATCCACCCGGACATAGTGGTCTCCAATACCGTGCGCGAGGTGGGAAGGGCTCTTCAACTGGATGTTCAGCAGTTCCCCCTGCCCGTCGCCATGCACCCACACCCCAAGCCCCTGCTGTTGCGCAATGTTCACCACGGGCGCATACGTTCTGCCGCAGCAGACCCACGAACCCAGCGGCGCCGGGCGTGTGCTCGCCGCCGCGAACACGCCGCTCGCTTCGCCTGTCCGGACCAGCTCCGTCGACCGGTCAAGCGTTCCTTCCACGCCCTCCTTCGCCCGCACGTTCGTAAACGTCGCGGCGGGCTCGCCGAAATCCTCAAGCACCACGGCTTCGGGCGCGTCGTAGGGGGCCGCCGACATCAACGCCTCGATTCGCAGCCCCGCCGGCTGTTCCCCGAACGGATTCGTACTCGTCCACACGTTCGTGAAACCCTGCGTGTCGCAGACCTTGTGTTTCGCGTAGTGGACGCGCTGGAACACGGGTTTCCCGTCCGCACCGTCGCGAAGCGTGAATTCCGCGCCGGCCTGTTTGAGCTGGTCTTTCACCGCCTGCGGAAAGTAGGCGGCATGGCGCAATGCCTCATACCGCTCGAAGATGGGCGCCAGCCGCTGGTACGCCGGGATCGTGTCGATGTTGCCCGGGTGCACGCCCATCAGGCTCAGGCCCGCGTCCGTCCCGATGCATTTCGCGAGCAGGTACTCGATATCATCGGGAAAGGTCGGCTCGTTCCGGGGCCCGGTCCAGACCTTCACGGCCCACCAGCCCAGGTTCATCGGCAGAAACATCGATGCGCCCGCCAGGTTGGCCGCGGCATGGGTGTCGATGAATTCCTTATGCGACCGGTTAGGATGATCCCACGCGCCCATTCGCGCCCGCACATACCACAGGTGATGATGGAACGTGCTCATTTCGAACAGCGCCGGTTTTTTGAGACGGTTGGCGATCTCGAACACGAACTTCGACCCGTAATGCCAGGAGTTCTCGCTCCCTCCCAGGATATCCTCCCCGTCGAGCGCGTCCAGGTAGATCATGTCGAACCCGCACTCGTTGAACGTATCTGCCGTGTTCGCCGCGATCTCCGCCAGCAGCGTCGAATCGGCATCCGGAGCGAACAGCCCGAAACATTCTTTTAGATGGTGCACTTTCGCGCCTTTTTCGTGCGCGGCGGCCTGCGTGCCATAGGCTCCGCGCGTGCACTGCGTAAACGCGTACGGCGCCTCTTTAGAAACCCCCGCGTACACGATCAGCTCGTTGTCGATCTGCAACGTCACGCTGTTGCGCACAAAAAAACCCGTCGTAGTCGACATGCGCTCCGTCGACTCCTCGACCGGCGCCTCGGCCGCGTCGGCCGTCAAGGCGGCCGCCAGCGTGAACGTCGCATCCTTCCCCAACCGCGGATCCGGAACCGGCGTGACGTATGGCGTGTCTTTCGCAATAAAGAAGGCGTACGTGTGCAGCCCGGCCGCGATCCCCGCCGCGTGCAGCCGGTCAATGACCGCCTTCACACTCGCGCGGCCGTTCGGAAACAGGTCCGGATTGGGCCGGCAATCGCCAAACCGCAGCGACCCGCCCGTGTGGAAGTCCACCTGGTTCAAGCCCAGCCGCTTGACCAGCGCCACCCATTCATCCACCGTCTGTTCCGTGCATTGCCCGAAATCGAACAGGTACGAGCCCCGGTTGATCGCCCCGTCCAATGCCCACGGACCGCCGATGTCCGACCGCGGAATGTCCTCCGCCGCGGCAACCACCGTCTTCATCACGTCGCGCAAGTGCGCCTGCGGACATCCGATCACCGCGCTCTCCGCCCCCTCCATACCGAACCGGGGATAGCAGATTGCGCGAAGCCGGTCGTTCGGACCCGGAATCTCCGCCACATCGGTCTGAAGATTCAGCGCCAGCGCACAACACGCAAACGGCTCGTCCAGCGTGCCCTTGAGCGACAGCGGCACATTCAGAAACGTGAGCTGCTCGATGCCCTCGCCCGTCACAGCAGCCACTTCCAGGAGCATGTGCCGCGCATGCATCGTCACGCGGACACTGGCCTCCACGCCGCTGTCCCCGAAACCCAGGGTCAACAGGCCGTCGTTGAAAGCGGCGCGGCTGCAGTCCGTCACGGCCCCGGCGCGCGTCACGCTGCCCGCGCAACCGGGCTCGGCGCCATTCACATAGTTTGTCCCCGACGCCTTATCAATAAACGCCGCATTGCGGCCGTCCGGAGCAATTTCATACCGGAAACTCTCATTTTCCAGCACCACCGCCGTCCCGGTCCCGGGCGCCGCCTGCGCATGCGCCCCGGCCACCGCGCACACCAGTCCCGCCACGGCCACCACCAGCGTTCGATATCCCAGCTTCATGTGCGTTCTCCTGTACGTCCCGGCTGTTTCTGTGTCCCCTGTAGGCCGCTTCATTCCCCATTGTTTTTCAGCGGCACGGGGTCAATCCGGACCCCGTCGCCGAGTTCGTTCTTGCGTTCCGTGATGATGACGTCGCCCGGCGCCAGGCCCTCCACGATTTCGGCCCATTCGTCATTCTTGAGACCGATGGTCACGGGGGCCAGTTTCGCCCGCCCGCTGTTCACGCGGAACACCGCCCATCCGTCGTCGAGCTTGAAGGTGGCCCGTTCCGGCACCGCGACCGCATTCTCGTGCCGCTCTGTGATCACCCGGATGTCCACGCTCGTGCCCGGCCTCAGGTGCACTTCACCGTTGTCGAACCCCACCAGGATCTTCACCCGCTGCTGTTCGATCCCGAGCGCCGAGATCTTCTTGAACCCCGAGGGGTAGATGCGCGACACCTCCCCCGTTAACGCCCGGTTCCCCAGCGCCTTCCCGCTGATCTCGACCGGATCGCCCACGGCGATGCGCGTTACCTCTTCCGAGAGGATATCACTTTCAATCTCGATCGTGGTCAGATCTCCCAGCCGCATCAGCGGCGTACCGGGCTGCAGCACCCGCGAATCCTCGATATACTTCTCCAGCACCACGCTGTCGACCGGCGCCCGGATCTCCGTCTTGCTCAGATCGCCCCGCAGAATCTCCAGCTCCGATTCCAGGCGCTGAATCTCCGCCTGCTGCACGTCCCGCAGGTATTCGTTGTCGTCCATGGAGCCCACCAGTTCGCGCAGCGATAGCTGGGCGCGTTCCTGGTTCTTCTCCGCCACCTGCACCGCCAGCTTCAGCCGTTCGAGGTCCTGGGTCAACGTCCGGTACTTCCGCTCGGCCTCCTCGTAATCCGCTTCGCTCGCAATACCTCCCTGATACATCGACCGAATGCGGTGGTAGTTCTGTTCCGCCGTCGTCCGGTTGATCTGCGCCGCCTCCAATTCCTTCCGCGCGATCGCCGCCGCGTCCCGGCTTTCCGCGACCCGCAACTCGGCGGAGCGGATTTGCTCCTCTTTGGGTTTCGATACATCGACCCCCGTGATCCGCGCCCGCGCCTGTTCGATCAGGGCTTCGCCCGCCTCGATTTGCCGTTCCAGGTCGTGCGGGTCAACACGCGCCAGCACCGCGCCCTTCGTCACCTCGGCCCCGACCTCCAGCGTGATGCGTTCCACCGTGCCCGGCACCGGCATGTCGATCGTGTACTCGTCGTGAAGCCGCGTTTTGGCATCTTCCGCCACGTATTCCGCCACGTCCCGGCGCGTCACCTCGACCACGGCCACCGGCAACACCGGCCCCCGCAGCGAGATATACGCCCCGGCGGCCGCCGCGACCGCCACGATAACGCCGAGGATGAGGCGTTTGCGGTTCAAGATACGCCCTCCTATTCCCGTGATTTCAGCACTTCCACCATGTCGAGCTGATGGATACGCCGCCGCGCGGCAAGATTGGCCAGGCTCACGAACACCGCCGTCATCACCGCCGTCCACACAAGCGTTGATACCTCGATATGGAACGGCAACCGGTACAACTCCGTATCGTAGGCATAGACCAGCAGCTTGCACAGGGCCAACCCGAACGGCAGCCCCAGAATACCCCCCACGGCCGCCAACAGGAAATTCTCCCGGTAGATGATCGCCCCAACCTCCCCTTTCGAGAAGCCCAGGACCCGGAGCGACGCCAGTTCCCGTTTCCGCTCCTCCAGCGAGACGATCGTCGCATTGTAAATGATCGCAAACGCGATCACCCCCGAAAATACCAGGAGAAACGTGTTGCTGATCGCCATCGAATCCTGGAGTTCACGCGTGATATTGGCCAGCATGTCCTCCTTCAGCTCGACCGCCGCGATCCCCCGGATGTCCTTGAGGGCCTTTGACAGCGCGCGCGCCTCGCCCGTGTGCGTCTGCAGCAGCGCCGTATTCAGTGCAAACGATTCGTCCAGCAGACGGCTCAACGCATGGATGTTCATGTACGCCGACGACCCCAGATACTGCGACACCACCTGGCGCACCGTGACGACCTTCTCGTTCTCACTCAGTCCCCGCAGCGGTTCGAGCACAAGCGTGGCCCCGGGCCCCACCTGGAGTTCCCTGGCCAGCCGGTCCGAAAGCACGATGCCGCTTGCGCCCACGCTCACCGCCCGCCCCTCCTGGTCCATCAGGCGGTGGAGTTGCGCGTCTTCCGGAATGCCAATGACCCCGACCTCCTTCTCGCGCCACGCCGTCTTGATCCGGAACGGATACTGCAGCATGGGTTCCCCCGCCCGCACGGCCTCGTACCGCAGCAGGTCGCGCAACGCGTGCTCGTCCATCTCTTTTTGCAGCGCCACGCGCACGTCTTCCCGCTGCGTCTCCGTAAACTGGTACTGGATCATGAACTCCATCGCGTCCATGGTGAAGAAACCCACCACCATGATGCCCGCCGACACCATCACCCCGAACACCGAGATCCCGGCCCGCACGCGGTAGCGCGACACATTGCGCACGATCATCTTCCAGGTGAACGACAGCCGCCGCCATACCGCATGAGACCGCTCGATCAGGGTTCGGGCCCCGGACTTCGGCGGTTCGATGCGCATCGCCTCGGCGGGCTGGATGCGTGCCGCGTGCCGCGCCGCGGTCAGCGCCCCCACCAGCGCAAACGCGACGCTGATCCCCATCGAGCGCGCCAGAATGTCCGGATACACCCGCGCCCGCAACAAAGGGAACATGTAAAACCGCACGTAGATCTTCACCATGGCGCTGGCCAGCAGTTCCCCCGCCACAAAGCCCCCCAGACAACCCAGCACGGCCAGGAACAGCGAAAACTGGATGTAGTAGCCCGACACTTCCAGGTTCGAATACCCATAGGCCTTCAGCAGCCCGATCTCGGTGCGTTCATTGCGCACCATGCGGTTCAGGAGCACCAGCAGGATTAGCGCCGCGATCCCCAGGAAGATGGCCGGGGTGATCTTCGCCGACACCGCCAGCCCCGCGATCTCGTCCGCAAGAAACCGGGCCGAAATCTGGTCGTCCCGCTCGAGTTTCGCGTAGACCCCGTACGGCTCCAGCACCTCCTCCGCCCGGTCCAGCACCGTCTTGACCGGCACCGACCCGTCCACCGTGCCCACGATTTCGTTACACGCCTCATTCATGTCAAAGGCGCTTTCCGCGAAACTCTGCGATACCCACAAAATGCCGAACTTCTCGGGGCTCGGCACCAGCTCCTGCGCGCTGCGGATCATCATCACGTATTCCGGCGACAGCCCCAGCCCGACGATCCGCAGCGTGTGTTTGCTGTCCTCGATGGTCGCCCGGATGGCGTCCCCCGGCGCGAGATGATTCGCTTTCGCGAACCCCTCGCTCACGATCACCTCGTTCATGGCGCTTTTGTCAAAGTAGCGCCCCGACAACAGCGCGACATCGTTGAGCACCGGCTCCGGATTGTCCGGCATCGACACGATCCGGCCCGTGCGCGGTTCCTCCTCGCCCGGCACATCGAGGCTGACATCCTTGACGATCCGCCCCCGGGCGTCGTGCACGCTGTCGAGCCCTTCAATCTTGAACACGGCCGTCATCGGCGCCTGTTCAAACATGATGAAGAAATCGGCGAGCCGGTACTGCTCGTAGTAGGTGTCCCGCGTGAGTTCCAGATTGCGGTGCGCCGACGCCAGGCTGATGTAGGTCGCCGTGCCGCACGTGATCACCGCCGCGATCGCCAGGGCCTGGCCCCAGTTCGCGCGCACGTACCGGAACAGTTTCTTGTGCAGCACATTCACGTCACGTCACCATTCGATCTCGCCCGGCGCCAGCCGTACCGCGTTCTCGATAATCTCCCGCACATGGCCGTCCATCATCCGAATCACCCGGTGCGCCATCTTGCCAATCGCCGCGTTATGCGTGATCACGATCACCGTCGTGCCGGTCGCCTCATTGATGTGCTGCAACATCTCCAGCACCACCTTGCCCGTCTCAAAATCCAGCGCGCCCGTCGGCTCGTCGCACAGCAGGATCTCCGGCTGCTTGGCCACCGCCCGCGCAATCGCCACCCGCTGCTGCTCGCCGCCCGACAGCTGCGACGGGAAATGGTCGCGCCGTTCTTCGAGCCCCACCAGCCGCAGCGCCTCCCGGGAATCCATCGGAGAGACCGAAATCTCCGTCGCCATCTCCACGTTTTCCTGTGCTGTCAGGTTGGGCATCAGGTTGTAAAACTGGAATACAAAGCCAATGTGCCGCCGGCGGTAGCGCGTGAGCTGCGATTCCGAATACCGCGAAAGCTCCTCGTCCCGGAAAAACACGCGGCCGTCCGTCGGGCTGTCGATCCCCCCGATGATGTTCAGCAGCGTGCTCTTGCCCGACCCGCTCGGGCCCAGGATCACCAGAAACTCGCCCGCGGACACCTCCAGCGACACGCCCCGCAGCGCGTGCACCGTCACCTCGCCCATCGGGTAGTTCTTGGTCAGCCCCTCGACCCGGAACAGGGCCCCGTTTTTTGTGTTATCCGCCATCCGCCCTCGCTCGAATTCCGCCTGTTCTTTCACTACGCCCGGAACCGCCATTTATTCATGCCTGCCCCCCGCCCATTATGATCCAACCAGCAGCCACTCCGCCAACCCCCGGTTTCTGCTATAGTCGTTCCCGGTTTTCCAAACAAACGCTGGAGATGCCCCATGAGCCACTCGCTGCTGATTTGCCTGCCCCTGGCCCTCTGTGCCGCGGACCTCCCCGAACCCAAAAGCGACATGGGCAATTTCTATCCCATGTTAAACGGCTATGCCGCGCAGTCCACGTTCCCCCTCTCCTACCTGGCCCAGGACTGGCCGGACCCGGATGCCTGGCGTCAGCAGGGACGCGACCGCATGCACGAGCTGCTCTCCTACAATCCCCAGCCTGCCGCGCCCGACCCCGAACTCCTCGAATCCGTAAAAAAAGACGGGTATACGCGCCACCTCGTCCGGTACGCCATCTCGGCCGGGCGCACCACCGACGCCTACCTGCTCATCCCCGACGGGCTCGACGCCCCCGCGCCCGCCGTCGTCGCCCTGCATTGCCACAGCGGCTTCTATTACAGCGGCAAAGAGAAGATCACCGAGACCGAAAATCCCGTGCCATGCCTGCAGGACCTCATCAACAACACCTACGGCGGCCGTCCGTTCGCCGATGAACTCGCCCGGCGCGGTTTCGTCGTACTCGTGCCCGACGCGTTCTATTTCGGCGCGCAACGGCTGGACGTCACGCAGATACCCCGCCGGTTCGTCGAATCCCTGGCCGGCTGCGAGCCCGGAAGCAACGACTACGTGCAGAAATTCAACCCCGTCGCCGCACGCCACGAGGACCTCATGGCCAAAACCATGTTCGCCGCCGGCGCCACGTGGCCCGGCATCCTGTTCCAGGGCGACCGCGCCAGCGTCGACTACCTCGTCACCCGCCCCGAGGTCGACCCGTCGCGAATCGGCTGCATCGGGCTCTCCATCGGCGGATACCGCAGCGCCCATCTGTTCGCTCTCGATCCGCGCATCAAGTACGCCGTGGTCGCCGGATGGATGACCACCTACAGCACGCTCCTCTACGACCACATCCATTCCCACACCTGGATGGTTTACGTGCCGCGCCAGCACAATTTCCTCGACCTGCCCGACGTCGTCACGCTCAACGCCCCCAACCCCCTCATGGTCATCAACTGCCTCAACGACTCGCTCTTCACGCTCGAGGGCATGCAGGCCGCCGAGAAGAAAATCGCCGGTGTTTACGGAAAAATGGGCGCCGCCGACCGCTTCACCTGCAACTACTACGACGAGCCCCATTCCCTCAAGATTCCCGCGCAGGACGATGCCATCGCCTGGTTCCAGAAATGGCTCCGGCAATAGCCTGTCAGCCCCGGGAGTCAATAAGCCTACGACCGCGGGTGGAAATTCTTGTGCGCCCGGCTTAAGCGGTCCACGCTGACGTGCGTGTAGATCTGCGTCGTGGACACGTCCGCGTGCCCCAGCATCTCCTGGACCGCGCGCAGGTCCGCCCCGTGATCGAGCAGGTGCGTCGCGAACGAATGCCGCAGCATGTGCGGCGTCACGTTCTGGCGGATGTTCGCGGATTGCGCCGCGCGCTTCACCACCTGCCACACGCTCGTGCGGCTCATCCGCCGGCCCCGCGCCCCCAGAAACAGGGCATCGTCGAGCACCCTGCCCTGCGCACGCACCGGCAGATACGCCTGGATCCGCGCGATCGCCCGCCCCCCCAGCGGCACAATCCGCACCTTCGAGCCCTTGCCCCGCACCCGAACCATCGACTCCTCCAGCGACACCTCGCGCAGGGGAAGGTTCGCCAGCTCCGAGATGCGCAACCCGCACGCGTAAAACAGCTCCAGAATCGCCGCGTCCCGAAGACCGTGTTTGCGCGAGAGGTCGGGCGCGGCCAGCAACCGCTCCACCTCCAGCGCGGAAAGCACATGCGGCAACGCGCGGATCAGCCGGGGTGAATCCATGCCTTCGGTCGGGTCCCGGTCCGCCAGATGCTCCTCCCGCAAAAACCGGTGAAAGCGGCGGATCGCGCTCAGGTGCCGCGCCGCCGACCGCGCGCTCAGGCCCCCCTTCCGCAACGCGATCAGATGTCCCAGCACGTGGTCCCGCGTGATCTGGTTCGGATCCGACACCCCGCTTTGCTCGAGATGCGCCGTGTACGCCCCCAGATCGCCCGCATACGCGTCGAGCGACTTGTCGGCAAGCCCCGATTCAAAAACAGACGCCTCCAGGAATTGATCCAGAAGGCGTCTGAGCTGTCCTGATGCTGTCATGCCGTTCCCGTGCCCGCTCATGGCGCCCCATCGCGATGCGGGAATCCACGCGCGGCTACTTCTTTACGATATCGTCGGCCGACTCGACCACGCGCGCGATCACGCCGTACTCGACGGCCTCTTCCGCGCTCATCCAGAAGTTGCGGTCGCTGTCTTCATACACTTTCTCGTACGACTGGCCGGTTTCCCGCGCGATCATCTCGTTGAGGCGCGTGCGAATCTTCATGATTTCCTGCGCTTCAATGCGGATATCCTTGAGATGGCCCGCCGCCCCGCCACTGGGCTGGTGCAGCAGGAACCGCGTATGCGGAAGCGCCACGCGGTTTGTTTTCGGCGCGCCAAACAGGATCGGCACCGCAATGCTCGCGACCCACCCCGCCCCGATGGCGGTGATCTCCGACTTGACGAACCGCATCACGTCATGGATCGCCAGACCCGCGTCCACATGCCCTCCCGGCGACGTGATAAACACCCGGATGGGATCCTGGCTCTCGCCGTCCAGGATCAGGAGTTCCGTAATGACCCGTTCGGCCAGTTCCTCATCCACGGTCCCCGAAACCAGGACCGTGCGGGTCTTCAGAAGCCGGGTCATCAACGGTTCAATGGGCTGTTTCTCGATCGGTTCGTCGTTGCTCATCATAAATCGCGCCTCACTCCGGTTCGTTATGCGAAGGCGTATTGTGCCATTCGCCCGCAAATCAGTTCAAATGCGCGATGTGGGCCGGCCCCGCGGAGACGCCACAAGATGCATTCCCCGTTCCGGTCGTCTATACTCCGGCCAGGGCGATCCGCGGCGCTCCGTGGGCCGCCAAGGCAACCGCACCCGAGGAGTGACCCCATGATTTCCACGAAGCCCATCCTGCAACGCCGCACGGCAATGGCGGCTCTCGCGGCCGCCATGCTCGTTCTGACGCTTCCCCCGGCAAACGCCGCCGAGCCCATCGATATCGGTTCGCGCCTCGAACCCCTGTGGGACCAGTTGATCATCGAATCCATGGACGGCGTCCGGCAACTCCTTCACGAGCCCGTGCCCCGCGACATCGCCCTGACCACCGACGCCCCCTGGGAGGGCAACATCTCCTGCTATTTCACCGTCTTTGAAGACGACGGTCTGTTCCGCATGTACTACCGCGGCTCCCATTTTGATCTCAAGACCAACCAGGCCAGCGATCAGCGCGTCTGCTACGCCGTCAGCGTCGACGGCATCCACTGGACCAAACCCGAACTCGGCCTCTTCCAATTTGACGGTTCCTCCGCCAACAACATCGTCTGGGAGGGCGAGGGCGTGCACAATTTCTCCCCGTTCAAGGACGGCAATCCCGCCTGCCCGCCCGAAGAACGCTACAAGGCCGTCGCCAGCGGCCACGACGAGGCCCGGCTCCTCGCGTTCAAGTCCGCCGACGCCGTGCATTGGGAACTCATCCGAGAGACCCCCATCATCACCGTCGGCGCGTTCGACTCCCACAACCTCGCTTTCTGGGACGCCTGCCGCCAGCAGTACGTCGAGTACCATCGCGGTTTCACCGACGGCGTCCGCGCCATCATGACCTCGACCACCCGCGATTTCCTCAACTGGCCCGAACCGCAATGGCTCCAGTACACCGAAGGCACCCCCGCCGAACACCTCTACACCAACGGCATCACGCCCTACCACCGCGCCCCCCATATCTTCATCGGCTTCCCGAAACGCTTCCGGCCCGACCGCGACCTGAACGTCCACCATTATCCGGGCGTGTCGGACGGCCTCTTCATGACCAGCCGCGACGGACTGCTGTTTCACCGCTGGCGCGAGGCGTTTCTGCGGCCCGGCCCCGATCCGACGCGCTGGGTCAACCGCAATAACATGATCGCCTGGGGCGTCATGCAGACCGACTCCGGAGACCCCAACCGGCCCCCCGAACTCTCGATCTACGCCACCGAAGGCTATTACGTCGGCCCCTGCGAACTGCGCCGCCACACCATCCGGCTCGACGGATTCGTCTCCGTTAACGCCCCCGCAACCGGCGGCACGTTCACAACGAAACCCCTGCTCTTCGCTGACGGGGAAGACGCGCCGCTGCCGGAACGCGCCGCCGCGTCCCTGCCGCTCTCGTTCACGCAGGACAATCCCATCCGCGGCGGCCAGTCGCTCGTGTTCACGTCCCCGCAGATCGTGAAACTCCCCAACACGCAGCACCTGGGCGCCCAGGCCACCTTCGCCGCCGTGGTTCGCGATGTCCCCGCCGGCCACCGCCGCATCTTCTCCGCCTACGACGGCGGCGGCATTGACGCCATGCAGAACGAGCTCATCTTCGACTGCAACCCCGCCGGAAAAATCGGCGACTCGGAAACGGGGTTCCGTTTCTACTACAACACCCGGGTCGTGGAAACCCCCGCCGGCGCCGTCCCACCCTGGACCGGCGACAGCACTCCGCACCATCTCGCCGCCACCTACGACGACGGCGTGATGTGCCTGTACTTCGATGGCAAGGAAGTAGCCCGCAGCGGCGAACCCGGATTTGGGCCCATCGAACTTCGCCACGGCGACCTCCAGTTCGGCGAAGACTACCCGCCCGCCGCGGTCACCAACGAGCCGTTCATCGGCGTCGCCGACGACATCCTCGTCGTCCGGCGCGTGCTGTCACCTGAAGAGATCCAGCGCCTGGCCGCCGAAGGCGCCGCCGCGGTCTTCGGAGACCCCGCCAGCGAAAACGGCATCCTCTATACCGCCGAAAATGATGAAGGCGCACACCTCACCAACGCCTTCACCGGCGGCGATGCCGAGCTGCCGGTCCGGCCCGAAACCGCCCGGACCAAGCTCCTCATCAACTACGCCACCTCCGCCGGCGGAAGCATCTGGTGCGAAATCCAGGACGCCTCCGGAAACCCCATCCCCGGGTTCACCCTCGCCGACTGCGACGAGATCTATGGCGACCACATCGAACGGGTAGTCACCTGGGGAGGAAAGGCCGAGTTGAGCGCTCTCGTGGGCACGCCCATCCGCCTGCATGTCAAGATGAGCGACGCGGACCTCTACGCCATCCGGTTCCGTTAGCCGCGGCCAGCAGGTCGGATGAAGGCCCCGCGGCCCTTGTGCATCGGCTTATATCTGAGAGCACTCCGCGGGGCTGAGGACAATATTCGTGATGCCGCAGAGAATCTCGTCGTCGGCGTACTCGGGCCGGGCGCGCAGTTCTAGCCAGTCCGGGTCAGTGCGGAAGGTGTCCCAGGCGGCCTTCTGGGCGTCCGCGCTTTCGAATCCCAGCATGTAGGTGAGATTGGGCATCCTGGCGCCGACAAGCGCCTCGCCGAAAAACACGGGATGGAGCCCCACCTTGCGGAAAATGCCGATCTCGGCCGTGTTGAACATCTCGATCTTCTTCTGGCCGGTTTTCACGCTGGGGCTTTCGTAAATCCGCAACTGAAACACGCGCGTTGCGGACTCCGCCGGCCGCTCGAGTTTCGGCATCCCCGCAAATGCTTTCAACAGGCTGCTTTCCATGCGTTTGTACGCCGGATTCGCCGCGGGCGCATCGAGAAACGCCGCCCCGGCCGCCAGGTGCGCCGCGTCCGCCAGCAGGTTCTCCGTAAGCGAGCCCACCGACTCCAGCGACGCGTGCGGCAACAGCACATACACCGGGCTCAACGCGTCCGGCGCCACAAACACCCCCACCGGGTGCACCCCGAGCCGGTTGCAGGCCGGGATCGCCGCATCGCCCCAGTAGGCCAGCAGACCGGCCTTCTGCGCCTCCGTTTCCACCTCGTAGGCGCGCAACTCGTAGCATTCGCGCACCGGGGCCTCCCCTGCGGCCCGCGCGGTCTCCGCTGCCCCCATCCACGCCGCGCCCGCGGCCGTCATTGCCAGAAACGAACGCCGTCCCATCATGCTCAGGCTCCTTTCGGTTATCTATCCGGTGCACTGCCGACAGCCCGGAAAAACGTGTAGCAAAACGCACCTTCAGGGTGGGTCGTTATCGCCAGAATATCTTCGACCCCTTTTCGAAACACCGCGGGGTCCAGCATGCCGCGCTCGATCACCTCCGACTCAATCCCTCGCAGCATGCCAACGATGGTGTCTTCGACAAACCCTTTCATCATGCGGGGAAGGCTGGGATCGCAATAAATCCGAATCGGTTCGACCCAAACGTCTGAAAAACCCGCACCCGCCAACACCGAATACATCCGGCGCCCAATCAGGCTGTCTCCCCCAAGCAGAGCCTGCAATTCCGGCAGACAGGCCCACGCCGCAAGCGCCTCGGGCGTCTCGGGATAGAAGAAACATGAGCCATGATCGCCCTCGACCGACGTGAGTGTTCCGCCGGGCTTCAACACGCGCAGAAGATTCTCCAATGCCCGGCCGGGACGCTCCAGATGCTCCAGCACGTAACACGCAAAAACATGATCAAACGTCGCGTTCGGGAACGGCAGCGCATAAAGATCCCCCGCCAGAAACGGCAGACCCGGATTCTGGCCCATGGCCACCCGTACCGATGCCTCCGAGATGTCCGCGCACACAAACCGCGTCCCCGGGTTGTTCCCAACAAGAAACTCGGTCTGGGCGCCGACACCACACGGGGCTTCCAGAACCAGCGCGCCCTCGGGATAACGGACCTGCGCGTGGATCAAACCGCTGAGGGCGTGGGCGGAATTGCGCAGCCGCCCCGCCTCATAGTCCGAATATCCATGCACGTAGCCCATGTCTGCCAGGTTCCGAACCGCCCTTGAAATCGTTCATGGAGGCTCCGCCTGATGGACGGACCCCGCGACACGCCCACTGTCCGCGCCTGCCGGCAGGCGCGGACAGTGGGCGTGTCGCGGGGTCCGTCCATCAGGCGGAGCCT
>Ga0116185_1003048_pt1 | contig 14858 bp, 11 predicted proteins | sample AD_JPNNA7_MetaG_FD_89754 | JGI IMG/M metagenome (GOLD analysis project Ga0116185, IMG submission 89754) | Active sludge microbial communities of municipal wastewater-treating anaerobic digesters from Japan - AD_JPNNA7_MetaG | ecosystem: Engineered > Bioreactor > Anaerobic > Digestate | place... | reverse complement strand
GTTATTTCCAGGTTAAATCCAGGTTATTTCCAGGTTAAATCCAGGTTAAAGGAAAAAAAATAATATTTTTTTAAATGTATTTGTAATATAGATATAGATGTTATGTGAAATAGGAGGAATATATGATGAATAGAGAGATTAAGTTAGTTGATGCTACACCGGGGATTAAGAATTTGATAGATATGACAGAATATTTGATAGAGAATAGGATTGAACCATCAGAGGAATGTAAATTAGCATTAAGAGAGATGGCGCAAGGGATATTATCTGGAAGATATAAGATAATAGAAATAATTCAAGAGAAAAGAGTATAACATAATGGAAAAATATATAAAAGATATAATGATGCGCGGAACTATGCCCGATGTTGTTACTCGTGAATTATCAAGTAATGGTATGTTCAAGAATCATGAAATATCCTGGGCTGTTCGTTCATCATCAAATGTCGAAGATCTTTCCACAGCTTCATTTGCAGGGCAATATGATACCTATCTTCATGTCAGAGGACAAAAAGATCTTGAAAAATCGATCAAGAAGTGTTGGGCATCTTTGTGGAATGAAAGAGCACTATCGTACAGAGATAAATTCAGTATCGATCATTATGATGCAGCCATGGCAGTCATAATTCAACACATGGTAGAGGCTAAATATTCCGGAGTCATCTTTACGAGAGACCCAAAATATCCGGAAATAGACGAAATGATATTGGAATATTGCCCGGGGATGGGCGACGAGCTTGTTTCGGGAAGGATTACTCCGATGATGTGCAGGCTGTCGAGGCCATCGGTGAGCGTGATAAGTCCTATAACAATGGAGGTGAAGGGACTTGAAACGCATCAACTGGATGATATCGGGCGCCTCGCATTGAATATAGAAAATGACTTTGGATGTCCACAAGATATCGAATGGGTATATGATGGGACGGAGTATCATGTTCTGCAAACTCGACCCATTGTCAAAGCGAAAAATGAATTAATCGAACTCGACCAATTATGGACGAGGGCGAATGTAGGAGAAGTGTTGCCGGATGTAATTACTCCATTGACTTGGAGTATATTTAGAGCGACTTTGCTGGACCAGCCGGAACTGGCACTTCAGTTTCAGGGGCCAGTTACGGATGACAGCGATCATACCGGAATCAGCGTACTGAAAGGGCGAGTATATATCCGGTTGAAAGGGTTTCTCGATTCTTATTGCTACCTGCCGTTTGTCACACCGAAGATTATGTATGATGTTTTGGGTGTGCAACTTCCGAAGAATGCATCGCTTTACGAAAGACCAAGCGGGATCCTGGTATCGTTGGCCAAAGTCTTATACTTTCTGAACGCTACCCTATTGTTCCCGATTGTCGAGCGCAGAGTTGCGAGACTTAAGCCGCCAAAGATTCAATCGTTGGACGGGATCAAGGAAGTATTGCAATGGACTGCGAAATGCTTCAAGTTGCACTTACGCATTACTGGATACACCATCGCATCTTTCGCTTGCCTGAATACTCTTCGTGATCCGGAAAAAGAGGCGGATAAAGTCACTGGGGTCATGACGAATCTATTAAGAGGGCCTGGTGATTATCAGACTGCAGCACAGGGCATAAATCTATGGGAGATCTCGAGATCTATAAAACAGAATAACACGTTAAAGAGATTGATTGAAACCGACATGACATGGGGCGAGTTAAAGGAAGTGGCTCAATTGACTTCAGACGGTAGAGAGCTTCTGCACAAGCTGGAGAGTTTTCTTCAAGAAAATGGTGCCAGAGCAGCAGGAGAATTCGAACTGAGTGTCCCGCGCTGGCGAGAAGATCCTTCCTTCGTGCTCCATATCGTTAGGCGTCTGTTGGAGAGCGACAGAAGCATCAACGTAGTCAGCAATATCCTGAGTGGCAATAAACACGGGGAGAAAATACTTCGGGAAGCTGAAAGCACGATTCAAAATCCGTTTAAACGTTTACTGTTCCGCGTTGTATTAGGATCATTCACCGTGTTTAGTGCACAGAGAGAAAATCTCAAATATCAATTAATGGAGGGGTATTATTTACTCCGGACACTGTACTTGAACCTCGGCGAAGAATTGCAGCGTAGGGGGCTATTAGAAGCAAGGGAAGACGTCTTCTATCTAACTGCACAGGAAATAGAGGCATTAAAGGAGGGGATATTATTCAGTGATACATATTCCAAGATTAATAGCAGGAAAGAGGAACGTTCAAAGTGGAAAGCTAAGCCGGCCCCCGATCTATTGCTAAAGGCAGGCCATTCCTTCGAGATTAATTCAAAAGAGATTTATTCAAATGCGGGATTGCGTGGTATCGGATGCAGTGCTGGGATCGTCGCTGGGTACGCCAGAGTCCTTTTTGATGTTAGAGATTCAACATCAATGAAGCAGGATGAAATATTAATTACAAGATTCACAGATCCTGGTTGGACACCCCTGTTCTTAACATGCAAGGCGGTCGTTACAGAAATTGGCGGATTTCTTTCTCATGGCGCGACAGTTGCGCGCGAGTACGGTATCCCCTGCATAGTCAATGTGCCGGGAGTAACGGAACTTGTTCGTACAGGTGATCTCATCAGAGTTGACGGGGGAAATGGGAAAATCGAGATCCTAAAGAAAAAGGATGTTGAATCTGGTTAGCCTACAAGTGAAGGGACATGATGAACATTACTCTCATCTCTTTGGACTATGAATTATACTACGAAGGTATTCCACCAGAAATTGGTGATTATGTATTTCAGGGTACACAATCGCGAAGTAAGGGATTCATTGTGTTTTTAGCGTGCTTGGAGTAGCTAAACTTATTCTTCCCGGCGATCTTATCAGAGTAGACAGATAAGGGGTATATGTGGAGATATTGAGAAATCAATATCATTCCATGCAATTTATTGCACGCATTGATGATGATTGTGATGAACATTGTTCTACATGTAGAAAAATATCAGTCCGAGCTTCTAGCTATTTGTAAAGAAATGAACAGTCAGCATCCCATCCAATCTACCCATTATGGACGACCAGATCTATTCAGACATTAAATATCGTTCCATCAGAGGGATAAAGTGGATGTTCTCTGCCGAAGTGGCAACGAGAATGCTGCAATTGGGGATTTCGATTATATTGGCGCGGATTCTTGGGCCGAGCGTGTTCGGTGTGTATGGGGTGTGTTTAATATTTTACAGACTCGTCGGGGCGGTTGGAGATCTAGGTTTCGGCACTGTCATTATTCAAAAAGAAATAGTAAAAGGGAAAGTGATAGTGAGTGTTGCTGCACTTTCATTATTATTCTCATGCAGTTTGGGCGTGGGATTATACATATTCGCAAATTCTGCCACTTTATATTTTTCTTACGACGGCTTAGCGGCACTATTGCGAGCTCTATCCTTTATTGTTGCTCTTGAGGGTCTGTGTATTATTCTCCGATCTATATATATAAGGGAACTCAGGTATCAAGCGCTATCTACTATTCAACTTCTAGCAATTGTAGCAGGCGGGGTAATCTCTCTTTTTCTTGCTTTTCAAGGAATGGGTGTCTGGAGCCTTATATTCGGGCTATTCGCAGAGATTGGGCTACAAGTTACATTATTCATTGTATTTATACGTCATGATTATATGATGCAAGTTGATAGCTCTTTTATACGAGAAAATTATAATTCTGCTTTGAAAATACTATTGGCGCGCTTGATCTATTATTTAAATATCAATATGGGTGCTTTGCTTATCGGTAAATTCTTGGGTGTATACGCACTAGGTCTTTATGTTGTGGCATATGGATTAGTTGATACACCCGTTCAACGAATATCAAAGAGTGTAGGAATGGTGTCTTTTGCCGCATTATCAAAATTCCAAAATGACATAGTTGAGTATGAAAAGACATATGAGAGCATTAAATACTATTATTCACTCATAGTATTTGCGGTGTTCATGGGTCTATTCATAATATCGGAAGAATTCATCGCTATCTTTTATGGTGCCGGGTGGAAAGGCATGGTTACCCCTTTACGGGTGCTCTGTTTTGTTGGGATATTCAGATCACTCTTAGTTATTTCAAGTGCAGCTTTACTGGCTTTGAACAAAACTGGGGTAGAACTCGCAATCGCATTCACCCAGTCTATTATCATGATGATTCTGCTCATTATACTTATCAAATATGAAATTACCGGTGCCTGTCTGGCTTTAGCTTTCGCGCACGGGCTAGGTTATTTTGTTTCGTTGCATTATATCAGACATGAAATCAAGATAAAAAATAAAATAATATTCAATCACCTTTACAACGCATTTGTGCCTTCTGTAGCGATGGTGTTTGTCTGGTTTCTAAGCAAGTTAGTATTAGATGGCAGGATAACGGAGTTCAGTATGCTCATTTTTAACACCTTTGTATGTGGTTCGTGCTTCATTTTGATAGTAATAATGATGGACAAATCGTTTTTTGGAAAATTGAGAAAATTCGTCTTTGCTTCGGGGTGAAGAAGGCGGGAAGCTATTTATGCAACAATATTATTCATTACCCGACAAGCCAATGTATTCGTGAGCTTAGATGCTATTATTAAGGATAAGCATCACTAACTGTAGTAACAACTTTGCGCATATCCGTCATTGGTCTCAGCATATTCCCTGGTCATATGTTGGTTGTATAGCTGGTGAATGGTAGATGAGGATTCTCTTCTTTCCAAGTGACAGAGGTGGAGGCTTTGGGCATATAAGTCGGTGTATCATCCTTGCGCAAGAAGCTAGGGATCGTGGTTATTCGTGCGCTTTTGTATTGAATGATGTGAAGTATGAAAGACAAATTAGTGTAAAATATCCTGTCTTTGTAGTTGAAAGAGTCAGATCAGGGTATAAACAAATTATCAGCTCTCTCATGAGAATTCTTCCAAAGAAAGATAAACCAGAACCACTCTACATCGGAATTTCCGGGCTTGACTACCAGATAATCAGAGACGGTTTGGTTACGCACGAACATATTGAATATATTATAAATAAGTATCAGGAGATCGTGAAAACATTTAAACCTGATATCATGGTTAGTGATACAAACTTACTTGCCTGGATCTTGTCACGTAAGGTGGGTTTGCCAATGGTTCAGATTGTCCGTTATGCCTCGCACCCTGAAACGGCGAAGCTCATCTGGTGGCAGAATGAAAAAGAAGGAATGAATCCTCCTAATACTGGCTTATTGTTCAATCCCATATTAGAAAGACTTGGATTAAACTATATCGAGAAAGCTGAGCAATTATTGAGAGGTGATTTATACATAGTACCCAGCATCCCGGAAATAGAACCGATCCCACAGGACGGCAAGACGATTCATGTGGGACAATTGAGCTTAGCAGAAATTGATGAGATTGTTCCGGAATGGCTACGCGACGTTAATCATGATTACCCTATGATTTATATGACTATTGGAGGTGGTGCTGGTCCTGTAGGGAATAAATTATGTTTTGATACTGCCATACAAGCATTGACTGATAAACCCGTGAATGCTGTCATCTCAACGAGTTCGAAATTTTGTAAACTCGATGTCAAAAATATTCCGAAGAATATCAAATTATTTTCATGGGTGCCGGGGAGATTATTGATATCGAGGGCCGATCTCATATTATTTCATGGTGGTTATGGTACCATGATGGAAATACTATCTTGTGGTAAGCCTTCCTTGATTATTCCTTTTCAAACAGAACAGGAGGGAAACGGCAGAAGAATGGAACAGCTAGGATGCGCAAGGGTAGTTCATTGGAGTAAAGAAGTATATCAGAAAGTTGAAGTAAATTGGGAGTACGGCCAGTATACGTATTTACAACAAAATAGGTTCGATATGACTGCGGACGAACTATCGAATCTAATAACAGAGATATTGACTAATGAGAAATATCGTGAGAATGCAAGAAATATACAGGGAAAGGTAAGAGATTTAGGGGGAGCGATACAGGCGCTAAACATGTGTGAAAAGTTGCACTGATAAACGATGATGAATAAGAATGCAAATTTCAATTAAGTGACGTGGCGCAAATGCGAATTGGAATACTTAAATAACCTTTTCAAGTCTTATTCAGCCCCAGTCATTAGTCAATCATTTCATAAAATTGCCATTCTTCTAAGCATGATAGAGTTTCGTTCACTGAGTTAACAGAACGAGATATTAGATTGTGATGGGATCACATACTGACAAGCAATTATTGATTCTAGTCGATGCAAGCGATGATGTCATCGGTTATGACACAAGGAAGGCCTGTCACCGAAATCACGGCACATTACATAGAGCATTCTCTGTTTTTATCTTCAATGAGAAAAAAAAATTATTAATTCAAAAAAGAAGTTCGACAAAGCAATTATGGCCGCTATTTTGGTCGAACAGTGTATGCGGTCATCCTTATTATGGAGAAGATTGCCATGATGCGGCACGTCGACGAGTCAAGGAAGAATTGTCCATTGATGTCAATTTGAAATACCTGTTTAAAATGAGATATCAGGCAGATTTCAACAATATCGGATCGGAAAATGAAATATGTTACGTCTTTTGGGGAGAAACAAAGGATGCAGTCAAGGCGAATGCCGACGAAATCGATGATTGGAAATATATCGACACCCCGCGACTACATGCACTGTTGTCTGTTCAGCCGGATCAATTCACGCCATGGTTTATACTCGAATGGAATCTGATTCGCAAAGAGAATTACTTGGATTTCTTGAAATAGACATGTGGAAGGAAAGCGAAATAATATGCGGAACCCAGTGAATAGAGTATTAGGTAGAGTTAATAGCGTCAAAGATTTAAAAAAACTTGCGATTAGCGAATTGCCAGGACTATCAGAAGAAATTCGCAGGTTCATAATCAGCTCTGTAGCTACAACGGGAGGTCACCTCGGTTCATCATTAGGTGTCATTGAGTTAACGATAGCCCTTCATTACCTATTTGGCAGCCCGACGGACAAGATCATCTGGGATGTCGGACATCAGAGCTACACCCATAAGATCCTTACGGGAAGAAAGAATATATTTCATACATTGCGTCAGTACAAGGGATTGAGCGGATTTCCTAAGATCTTCGAGAGCAAGCACGACATTTACGGTACGGGTCATGCATCGACTTCCGTATCCGCGGCCCTTGGGATGTGCAAGGCCAGGGATTTGAAGAAAGAAAAATACGAAGTCATTGCTGTCATTGGGGACGGGGCACTGACAGGAGGAAATGCACTCGAGGCAATCAACCAGGCGGGTTATCTGAATACGAAGATCATCATCATTCTGAATGACAATCGGATGTCTATATCCCCCAATGTCGGGGCCATTTCCGAGTATACGCACCGGATAGAAAGAACGGAAATATACAAGAATGTGAAGGAATCGATAAATCAGTTGATCCTGGAAAGCGGGGCCCTAAAGGGAAAGTTGCTGCAATTGAAAGAACACGTGAAGGAAGTCGGCAGTCCAGGGCTACTTTTTGAAAAACTCGGGCTGAATTATATTGGTCCTGTCAATGGGCATGATTTTAATTCATTGTTTGCTGCTCTGCGTCAGGCGAGGAATCTCAAAGGGCCTTCTCTTGTACATGTCAAAACCATCAAGGGAAGAGGATATGCATTTGCCGAAAAAAATAAACCGAAATATCACGGGGTAAATCCCTTTAATGTCGAAAATGGAGAAGATTTGGAGCGTGCCAACGGTGCGACTTATACGCAAGTGTTCGGTAACACCTTAATTGAAATTGCAGAGAGAGACCCCGCCGTTGTTGCCATCTCTGCCGCCATGCCGGATGGAACAGGATTGACAAAATTCAGAGACCGATTTGCTTCAAGGTTTTTTGATGTAGGAATTGCAGAGCAGCATGCCGTCGTATTTGCTGCCGGGTTGGCCCGTCAAGGGTTGAAGCCCGTATGTGCCATCTATTCGACATTTCTTCAAAGGGCTTATGATGCAATCGTCCATGATGTCTGCCTGCAAAACCTCCCGGTCGTATTTGCGGTCGACAGAGCGGGTCTCGTGGGGAATGATGGTCCCACTCATCACGGTACTTTCGATCTGGCCTACCTGAGGCACATACCCAATCTTATTGTGATGGCGCCAAAAGACGGGAACGAACTAAGGCAGATGATGTATACTGCACTTCAAGCAGGAAGGCCCGTTGCTATCAGGTACCCGCGGGGTGAATGTCACTCTGCGACAACCGGCTCCATGAAAGGTATGGCTATCGGGAAGGCCGAAGTGATTGGCAGAGGGAAAATATTGTGTATTATATCAATCGGCGACATGTTCCAGCAATGTCAGAAAGCGATAACGGTTCTTGAGCGAAAGGGAATACATGCGACGCTAATCAATGCACGTTATGCAAAGCCTCTGGATGAAAGGATCGCAGAATACATTCGCATCAGCGGGAAAGCGGTTGTTGTGGAGGAGGGAACTACACTTGGCGGCTTTGGCAGCGCAATCATGGAAATATGCCAGGAAATGGGAATCAACGCAGAGATCAAGACGATAGGGATTGGAGATCATTTTGTAGAACAGGGAAGCCAGGAACAGCTCCGTAAAGATTGCGGACTTCATTGGGAAAATATCGTAAACGTCTCATTGAAATTGATGAGAAGATAAAACCGCAGGGACTGCACCGTAAACTAACGATCAGCAATCAACGCATTGAAAAAATTCATTAGCGGCATTATTATTTAATAATATCGACGCCGGTAGAGTTAAATCCGAGGTCAGCAGAACAAGACACACTGAAGCACTGGTGATTTTATGCCATCGGGTTCACTGTTTATCAGGTCGGGAAATCCTCATGAACACATTTGAGTGACGTGGTTGTCTCCAGTATCGGCAAGGTGATAAAATAGAAAAGGGAGAGGCATATATAGATGCGAGTGCTGGTCACGGGAACGGCCGGATTCATAGGGTTTCATCTCTCCCAAAGGCTATTGGATGACGGGCATGAAATCGTTGGAATGGACAACCTCAATCCATATTACGACATTCAGCTGAAAAAGGACCGCCTGGCCTTCCTAACACCGAATCCTCATTTCAAATTTCGTTTTCTCGACCTTGCCGATCGGAAAGGCATGGATGAGTTGTTCCGAACCGAGTGTCCCGATGTCGTGGTCCATCTCGCAGCTCAGGCAGGGGTCAGGTATTCGATTGAGAATCCTTATGCATATGTGGAAAGCAACCTGACAGGATTCATGAACATCCTTGAGGGCTGCAGGCATAATGCAGTCAAGCACCTCGTGTATGCATCTTCCAGTTCTGTATACGGCGCAAATGCAAAAATGCCATTTTCGGTGCATCACAACGTCGATCACCCTGTCAGCCTTTATGCAGCCACAAAGAAAGCCAACGAGTTGATGGCGCACACCTATTCGGTTCTGTATAAATTGCCCTGCACGGGGTTGCGCTTTTTCACGGTATACGGGCCCTGGGGAAGGCCCGACATGGCCCTCTTTCTGTTCACGAAGGCGATCCTGGAGGGCAGGGAGATCGATGTTTTCAACAACGGTAAGATGAGGCGGGACTTCACGTATATAGACGACATCATTGAGGGAGTTGTCCGCGTCATGGTTAGAATACCTTCCGGTCAACAAGCATGGAATGGAAAGAAGCCCGACCCGGCTAGCAGCTTTGCGCCCTATCGGATATTCAATATCGGAAACAATCAGCCTGTCGAGCTGATGGATTTCATCGCCGCTCTGGAGAATAAGCTAGGGAAAAAGGCTCAGATGCGTCTGCTACCAATGCAGCCAGGTGACGTCCCCGAGACCTATGCCGACGTGGATGACCTGATGGATGAAGTGGGGTTCAGGCCGTGTACATCAATTCACGAAGGTATCGGCCGGTTCGTTGAGTGGTATAGAGAATATTATAAGAAGTGACAAGGTGGCTGCGCAGCAGTGGCAAGAGTTACAGGAGATAAGTGGCAAAAGTGATAAAAGTGGCAAGGGTAGAAACTAAGAGATAAGGAGAATCGAATAGACTAATGCGGATATTGGTAACGGGCGGGGCGGGATATATCGGCAGTCATACGGTGAAGGCGCTGGGTAGGGCAGGGCACGAGATATGCGTGTTCGACAATCTTTCCACCGGGCATGAATGGGCCGTTTTATCGGGAAAGCTGGTGAAGGGGGATCTGGAAGACCGCTCCGCTATTGACAAGATGCTCAAGTATTTCAGGCCAGAGGCGGTCATCCACTTTGCGGCCTACATTCAGGTGGAGGAGTCCGTCAGGGAACCGCTGAAGTATTACCGGAACAATGTGGCCAATACGCTGAACCTGCTGGAGATGATGCGGGCAAATGGCATTGTAAACTTCATCTACTCGTCCACGGCGGCAGTTTATGGCATTCCCGAGAAAATCCCGGTATCGGAGGCTGCCCCCATGGTGCCTATCAACCCCTACGGCATGACAAAGGTCATGATCGAGCATGTGCTGGCCGATCTGGCCGCGACGTCGGATTTCCGGTATGTGGCTCTCCGGTATTTCAATGTTGCAGGAGCCGATCCGGGCGGTCAACTGGGTCAGGCATATAAGGAAGCAACTCATTTGATCACGCGGGCTCTGAAGACTGCCCTTGGGGAATATGCCAAATTGTATGTCTATGGGACAGACTACCCGACTCCGGACGGTACCTGCATCCGGGACTACATCCACGTGGATGACCTCGCGGAGGCCCACTTGAGGGCAATGGATTATCTGATGGACATAAAACAGAGCGCTGTCATGAATTGCGGCTATGGCTCCGGATATTCGGTGAAGGACGTCGTCGATGTGGCAAAGAGGGTCACCGGTATCGATTTTCCCGTGGTGGAAACAGAGAGAAGGGCCGGGGATCCGCCGGCTTTGGTTGCAGACAGCTCGAAGTTAAAGCGAGCGACGGGATGGACACCGAAGCACAACGATCTTGAACACATCATTAAGACGGCGTGGGAGTGGGAGAGGCAGGGGAAGTGGAAGAAGTGGGGGGTGTGAAAGAAGTGGGGGAAGGGGAAGCAGGGGATATTAATAGAGAAAAAAATATGACTGGAGCGAAAAAATACAGAGATTTGGTTGCATGGCAAAAAGCAAACGAGTTGGCCTTCCGCATCTACAAGCTTACAGACAATTTCCCAGCAGAGTATGCCTACGACATAACAAACCAGTTGCGACGTTCTGTTCTATCTATACCGACTAATTTGGCAGAGGGTTGCGCTAGTCTCCATACGAAGGAACTGCTGTAATTCATCAATATAGCGAACCGATCATTAAGTGAAACTCAATATCATCATCCATAAGAATAAGAAGAAAGAACCCATCGTCATAGAGTCGAGAGTGTCAGGCTGCTTGAAAGTAAAAGTAACAATTTACGAGTAAACAAAGTTATTTCTATCTTCCAAAGATCCTACCCGTAGTCTTCTACAGATGAAAACATGAATATCAGTGTGTTGCTGGCATATGTGGCGGCGGCGGCGACGGCGGCGCTGGCGGTCTACGTCGTCTCGAGGGACCCGAAACACGTCGTTTCGCGTTTCTTTGCGGCTGGCATGGCCCTGCTTGTGATCGAAGCAGTGGTGTCGGCCCTGGCCCTGCAGTCGGCGGGTCCCGAGGGCTTCCTGCTGTGGTATCGGGCAAAGACGATCGTTGCATCGCTGCTGCCGGGCTGCTGGCTTCTCTTCAGCCTCGCCTACGGCAGGGTAAACTATCGCGAGATCCTCAACCGGTGGGTCCCTGTGGTGATGGCCGTGTGGGTCATCCCGGTAACCCTTGCTGTTTTCCTGTGGGAAAACTGGCACGCGGGCCCGCCGTTTCTGGAGCAGGAATCCCGGTGGTATCTCGCCCTGGGGTGGGCGGGCTACGTCTGGTCGCTGGCCGTCATTGCAGGCGCGATCCTGGTTGTGATGAACCTGGAGCAAACACTCAGGCACTCGACGGGCCGCAAGCGATGGCAGATCAAGTTCATGATCATCGGCGTCGGCGCCCTCTTCGGGGTACGCATCTACAACAGCAGCCTTGCCATCCTCTACAACCAGGTCGGGACGGACAACATTGCCCTGAATGCGGGAGTTCTCCTCGCGGCCGATGCCCTCATCGCGGTGTCCGCCCTTCGGGACCGCGAGATGAAGGTCGACATCTACCTGTCGCACACCTTCCTCTACAACTCGATGACGATCATCCTGGTCGGCGCCTACTTCATCGGTGTCGGCCTGCTTGCCTGGCTGGCGCAAGTCTGGATCGGGAGCCAGAGCCTGCCGATGACGGCGTTCCTGCTTTTCGTAGCGATCATGGGACTCGGCACCCTCCTTCTGTCCGGGAGCGTGCGGATGAAACGAAAGAACCTCGTGAGCCGCCTGTTTGAACGGCCGCTGTACGACTACAGGCAGATCTGGTCCCAGTTCACGGAGGCGACCTCCATCCTCTCGACAACGAAGGACCTGGGTTCCGCGGTCGTGAACATGGTTTCGGAAACTCTGGATTGTCTGTCCGTAAGCCTGTGGATTGCGGAGGAGAGCCGGGACGCCCTTGTGTTCGTCGCCTCGACGGCCCTGACGGAGGAGAACGCCCGGAGTATGAAAATGACGGGACAGGACGGGGCGGAATTGATGCTTACGCTCTGGGATCAGGAGATGCCTGTGGATTTTGAAGACTCGAACGCGGACTGGATCCCGGATTTCAGGGAAAGCCACGCGGCTGCGTTGTCGGAGGCGCGCATCCGTTATGTCGTGGCCCTGCGAGCGGCCGGCCGCCTGATTGGTGTCCTCACCCTGGGCGGGCGCGGTTCGGCATCGCCCCTCACGGACCAGGACAGCGAGCTGCTCAAGACGATAGCCGACCAAACAGCATCAAGCCTGTTGCGCCTGCGCCTGGCGGACCAGCTCAACAAGGCGAAGGCCCTGGAGGCCTTGCAGATGATGTCGGCTTTCTTCATGCACGACCTGAAGAATCTCGGCTCGAAGCTCTCCCTCGTCATGCAGAACCTGCCAGTTCATTTCGAAAACCCGGAATTCCGCAAGGACGCGATTCGGTCCGTTACGCAAAGCGTCGAGAAGATCAACAACATGTGCAGCCGGTTGTCGCTGCTCAGTGAGAGAAGCAAGGTATCGCCCCGGGAGTCCAACCTCGAACAGATCGTCACCGAATGTATGAAGGGCCTCGACGGGCTGTTCAAGGTGCCCGTGCAATGTTCGCTGGGTCGCGTGCACGATCTGTATGTCGATGCCGAGCAGATGCAGAAGGTCGTCGGCAATTTGCTGCTCAACGCGAGCGAGGCAATATCGGAGGACGGGAAGATCACCGTGTCGACATCGATGAGCAACGGATGGGCGCAGCTGATCGTAAGCGACACGGGTTGCGGCATGTCCCGGCAGTTTGTCGAGACGCGCCTGTTCAAACCTTTCCAGACGACAAAGCCGAAAGGCATGGGGATCGGTCTGTTTCACTGCAAGACGATCGTGGAGGCCCACGGAGGGCGGATCGAGGTGGAAAGCGAAGAAGGGAAAGGCAGCACGTTCAGGGTATTTCTGCCGGGGAAAAGGTGAGGGCTGCTTAGAAGCAGTGGCAGAAGTGGCAAGGCCGCTGCGCGGCAGTGACAAAAGTGACAAGGCTGCTTCGCAGCAGTGGCAGAAGTGACAGGGCCGCTGCGCAGCATTGACAAGGGTGGCAAAGCTGCTTCGCAGCGGTGACAAGAGTGACAGGAAATGCAGGATCGGGTCTGTTTGGTCCTTTCAGCGTCAATTTGTAATCGCAGAGGAGGGATTGAGTCGTGTCCGGGGAATTCGCGAAGGAAAACGTTTTGACTGAGAATGATCTCCAGGCTTCACGCGTTACGCTGCCCATGCAGAGGCTCCGCCTGCTCATCGTCGAAGACGATGAGGACGTGCGCACCCAGATGAAGTGGGCACTCGCTGCGGAGTGCGATATCGCGGTTGCAGCGGATCGGGCGAGCGCCCTTGCGGAACTGCGAGAGCACAAGCCGCCGGTCATGGTCCTGGACCTCGGTCTGCCGCCGCACCCGGCGAGCGTTGAAGAGGGGTTTGCCGTCCTGTCCGAAGCCCTTGCCGCGGATCCATTCCTCAAGGTCGTCATCGTCACGGGCCGGGCCGAGAAGGAGCATGCCCTGAAGGCGGTGTCAGGCGGCGCCTACGATATTCTCTACAAGCCGATCGACATCGGCGAGCTCAGAACGATCCTGAGACGGGCTCTTCACGTCTCGACGCTCGAGCGGGAAAACGCGGAACTCCAGCTGAAGTCGCAGGAGGATGCATTCGAGGGCATGCTGGGGACAAGCGCAAGGATGCAGGAGGTATTCGCGACGGTCCGCAAGGTATCGAGCACGGACGTTCCCGTCCTGATCACGGGCGAGAGCGGGACGGGGAAAGAGCTCGTTGCGCAGGCGATCCACCGCCAGAGCCAGTACCGGAACGGGCCTTTCGTCGTCATCAACTGCGGGGCCATCCCGGAGAACCTCTTGGAGAGCGAGCTGTTCGGTCACGAAAAAGGGGCCTACACGGGGGCCCACATGCAGCGCAAGGGACGGTTCGAGCTGGCCGACGGCGGCACGCTCTTTCTCGATGAGATCGGGGAGCTTTCGTTGCCCCTCCAGGTGAAAATGCTCAGATTCCTCCAGGAGCAGATCATCGAGCGGGTCGGCGGCCGCGACCAGATCCGGGTGGATGTCCGGATCGTGGCGGCCACGAACAAGGACCTCAAGCAGGCAATGCAGGAGGGCAAGTTCCGGGAGGATCTTTTCTTCCGTCTGAGTGTGGTGTCCATCTACCTGCCGGCACTCAAGGAGCGGGACGACGATGTTCTCGTTCTGGCCCACGCCTTCCTGCAGCGCGCCGTCAGGGAGAACCGGAAGAAGATTACCGGATTCACGCAGCCGGCCATTGCCGCCATTGCCGCCTACCCGTGGCCG